>Ga0209986_10002776_pt1 | contig 15717 bp, 10 predicted proteins | sample BlataG_FD_183168 | JGI IMG/M metagenome (GOLD analysis project Ga0209986, IMG submission 183168) | Deep subsurface microbial communities from Black Sea to uncover new lineages of life (NeLLi) - Black_00105 metaG (SPAdes) (version 2) | ecosystem: Environmental > Aquatic > Marine > Oceanic >...
GAGCCGCGTAATTACTTCTCGATTCTAAGGGCGATTGCCCAAGGGCGGTCTCGGCTCAATGAGATCGCTCAAGGTGCCGGGGTGGGAGGTGCGTCCACCACGGCACGGTATCTTGACATCTTGCAAAAGATGCACCTCATCGAGCGCAAGGTTCCGGCCACGGAAAGCCGGCCTGAGAAGAGCAAAAAGGGGATCTATCAGTTCACTGATCCGTTCCTTCGTTTCTGGTTCCGGTATGTGCAACCATATATCGGCTCCCTCGAGCTAGGCCTAGCCAGCACAATCCTGGCTCAGCGTGTCCGTCCGACATTCAATATCTACGTAGGACAAGGTTTCGAAGAGGCAGCGCGAACACACATCGCGCGACTTGCCCGCGCAGGAGAACTCCCCTTCTTGCCCGAACGGATAGGAAGCTGGTGGGACCGTGGTGCGGAGATTGATGTTGCGACGGTTAGTGACACTGAGCGGTCAATAATACTGGGAGAGTGCAAATGGTCGTCCCGTCCCGTGGGAGTGAATATCTGGCGTGATTTGCAGGCAAAGGCGCAGAATTTACTGGCAGGGGGGAGATTTGATAATATCCACTTCGTCCTGTTTAGCAAGAAGGGGTTCACCTCGGCGATGAGGGTTGAGGCAAAGAAGGGGGATATTCTGTTAATTGAACCAGAGGAGATGGTGCGGTGATGGCATTGTCCGATCCAGTGTGCGCTCCAAGACACATGAATACCAATTGTGTGGTGATCCAAAAAGTGCTTACCATGACTTTGACGTTGAATTAGAATAAGCGAAGAAGGCATTTTTATATTCCGTCCGGTTCTAAGCGATCGGAAATCGCTAGGTCACTCTAAAACGACCAGTTTGACGATCCAAGACCCCCTTTTTAGGATTAGCCTGCCCTGGCGGGCTTGGCCAGGGAACTCACACCGCGCCGTGCCGGCGCGGCACGGTGTATCCTGAAGGTCCTCAGCCATTCGTCCCGCGAGCGGAGTGAAACGGGATTCGAATCTGAGCCCCGCTACCTTAGACGAATACGCCTGAGGGAGCGCTTTTTTAATGGATTAATAAGAGCTATGGTAGGAAGCTCTTCGAGACACTCATGCTCGCTTTATAGGATCGTCCGAGAATCATACGAACGCCACCGACACTCTCGCTCTACAGATCTAAGATATTCCTAGGGGGAATCGATGAAGATTCTCGAAGAAATGTGGATGGATGGGTTTGAAAACCCAAATCACACTATCATAGGATCAGGTTCTTCAATGTGCTTATTCCCAATTGGACAGGAGTATTCGAGTGTCCTTTCCTAGCTTCATGAGCGGTTCAGTTTGGGTGCAGTTTGGGTGCAGTTAACGCACCAACCCATGGAAAATATGGACAGCCTGGGTGATCAGCCCCTGATTTCATGCGGGTTTGTAGAAACTTTACAACTATCTGTAAGCCATGATACGCTATGGAAGACCGTATAGAATCACTTACACAGAAGAGGTCGCAGGCCGCCGTTCGCACCGGATGGTCTTACCGGTGTTCGCCCTCGCGAAGCACACCCGAAGGGTGCAGCGGGCTCCGCCGGCCGAAGGTCCTCGGAGAGGGCAGGGCGCCGGCCCGGACGGGGTTCGAGTCCTGTTCCGCCCTTGATGGATTATCCGACTGGAGGCGAGTGGTGCCCACCCGCATACAGATCACCGTTACCGTCTGCGTCGTTCTGCTCACGGCTTGTTCTCCACCAGGTGCAGCGTCGCCCACCACGACCAACGCCGTCATCCCTATCAGGACACCAGCCGCCACCCGTGCGCTACCCCCGGCACATACACCGACAATCACGCTTACTCCGTTGCCTACGCTTCCTCCTACGCCGGAGGTGGAAATCAACGACCACACCGCGGCTCTTCTACCCGCGTTCGCTGGCGACGCTGAGTTGTTCCCGGCGGCGACGCGCTATTGGATCGAGGTAAATGTCGACTTTGATCCTCTGGGGTTAACCGCTAGGCTGGAAGGATTGGCTCGAATTCGATTCACCAACCCGCTAGAGGTAGCCTTACGCGACCTTGTTCTCATGCTTTGGCCTAACGATTCTCAATATCAGGCGACGATGACCACCGGACCAGCTTTGATCGACGGACATCTGGTCCAGCCGGAGGTTGAATTGGGGGGCATCGCCTTGAGGATACGCATGCCACACGCACTATCAGCTGGTAAGACACTCGATCTCAGTCTGCCGTTCTGGATCGAAGTGAGTCAGATCCATAGTGTCTCCCCACAGCGTTTTGGGATTGCGGAAGGAGTGTTGATCGCGCCGACCTTCTACCCACTGGTTCCTCGATTAATAGACGGAGAGTGGCAAGCAGAAGTTGCCCCGGTATGGGGTGACACGACCAACTCAGATATCGCCTTCTACCATGTTGAGATCACAGCGCCCGGTGATTTCGCCCTGGTGGCTTCTGGAACTGAGATCGCCCGTGAACAGGATGAGGATGGGAACCAACGGGTGGTGTATGTCACCGGTCCAATGCGCGATTTTGCCTTCGCGCTGGGAACCCTGGAGACTGAAAGCCGAAACGTGGGTGATGTGGTGCTTCGTGCCTGGGTGCTTCCAGAGCACATCGACGACCTTGGGAAGGTGCTCGACGCAGCTGCGGTTCAGGTCCGATTACTAAGTGAATTCATCGGACCCTATCCTTATGTAGAACTGGACTTGGTGGACGCTCCGGGTGCTTTCGGTGGCATTGAATATCCGGGGCTGGTTTTCATCGGCACCTTGGGTACTGCTGGTGTGGTTCAACCCACAGTTCATGAAGTCGCCCACCAGTGGTTCTACGGCCTGATTGGCGGTGATCAACTCCATGAACCGTGGTTGGACGAAGCCGCGGCCGCCTATTCCGAGGTGCTCTATTACGAGCATACCGATGGTGTGGGTCGGGCTACAGGTTATCTGACAGACCTGAGAGCCTTACTGCGAGGGCACCCCGATTCAACACTGCCTATTGGCCTCAGCGTGGGGGATTACTCTTCGCCTGGTGACTACGGACTGTTTGTGTATTCCAAAGGGACGTTGTTCTTTGACGCCTTACGCCGTGAATTTGGGGATAGGGTCTTTTTTGAATTCATGCATATTTATTACCAACAATATCGTTACCAGTTCGCTTATGCCCGCGATTTTCAAGAAGTGGCCGAAGAGACCTGTGGCCGTGACTTGGACGAGTTCTTTAACCTTTGGGTTTACCAAGGCGGCGAACTTCCTGTGCCGTGAGGGTGTCGTAACTGGAGTCTTAATCTGATATCTGCCATAGCAGAACGGGCTCCCATGCCCGTTCTAGCGGCGGCGTGCCCACTCCGCTATGCCGAAGGTCATCAGCTGGCGATCATTTTTTATTCCAGGCTATGGACGACTAATCCGCTACGTAATTTTGGTGCAAACCAAGTTGTCTTCGGTGGCATGATGTTGCCGGTATCAGCTATATCCATTAGTTGTTTCATGGATACCGGGTAAAGTGCGAAAGCCACCTCCATTTCGCCACTATCTACCCTTCTTTTTAATTCCCCCAGCCCTCGAGTGCCACCGACGAAGTCAATTCTCTTTGACGTTCTTAAATCCTTGATATCAAGGAGGGGTTCCAAGAGTGATTTCGAGAGGATAGTGACATCCAATCGGCCTATGGGGTCATTATCATCGTAAGTGTCCGGGTTGGCGATCAATTCATACCACTCCCCATCCAAATACATACTGAAGGTATGTAGTTTTTCGGGTTTGAATCCTGTGGTTCCCATATCTTTTACCGAGAACACTGCACTTAATAACTCTAGAAATTGCTCAGGTGACAAACCGTTTAAGTCCTTTACCACGCGGTTGTAATCCATGATGCGCAGTTGGTCATCCGGAAAATGGACAGCCAGGAAAAAATTATATTCTTCATCTCCGACGTGGTTTGGGTTGTTGTTTTTCTTCTCATTGCCGATGAGAGCAGCGGCGGCTGTGCGGTGGTGACCATCTGCTATATATATAGCCGGAATATCGCTGAATAATTCTACAAGTCTATTGACCTTTGCATCATCTTTGATGACCCAAAAATGATGCCCGATATCATCTTCAGTTGTGAAATCGTATTCTGCATCCTGATCATTAACCACAGTCTCGATTATTTGGTCGATTTCGGTAACAGCTGGATAGGCAAAGAAAACGGGTTCCATGTTGGCATTAGTTATGCGAACATGCTTCATTCTGTCTTCTTCTTTATCCGGGCGGGTTAGTTCATGTTTCTTGATGAGGCCGCTCATGTAGTCTTCAACACCAGCGCAGCCAACTAAACCGTATTGAGTACGGCCACCCATTGTTTGTGCGTAGATGTAAAGGTAATCTTCTTCGTCCTGGATTAAGATTCCGTCTTCTTTGAATTTCTTAAAATTTTCTTTTGCCTTATCGTAAACCTGCGGCAAGTGAATATCGATATCAGGTTCAAAATCAATCTCAGGTTTGGTTATATGCAATAGCGAGTATTTGGTTGCTTCTTCTCTGGCTTCTTCAGAGCTTAATACGTCATATGGACGGGAGGCCACTTCTTTCGCTAATTCCTTAGGGGGGCGTAATCCCTTAAAGGCTTTTAGTACTGCCATTGATAAGGCTCCTCAGTTCACCTGGAAGGTGGTGCCACCATTTTCAAGGTAATCTCTAATCTGATTTGCAGCGGCGATACCGGCATTGATATTCGCTTCCGCCGTCTGGGCACCCATTTTCTTTGGGGTGAAGAAAAATCTGCCGGCGTATTTCTCGACCATCACGTCTTTACAATCAGGAGCGAAGTCAGAGAGGTAGACGAAGTCTCTTCGCTCTTCAAACACTCTTAGCAGATCATCTTCGTGGATAACTTCTTTTCGAGCCGTGTTCACCAAAACAGCGGGTTCAGGTATTTTCATCAGGAGTTGGTAATCGATCGATTTAATTGTTTGTTCAGTTGCGGGAATGTTTAAGGAAATGTAGTTGCATATGCTGTAAAGTTCTTCAGCTGAGGTGACGCAAACTACACCATCATTTTCAATCACGTCTTTTGGAATGTATGGGTCAAAAGCATAAACGTGCATTCCGAATCCTTTAGCAATCGCGGCTACGTGCTTCCCCACATTGCCATAGGCATGGATACCGAGGTTTTTCCCTTTTAGCTCAGTGCCAGCTTTCCCGTTGTAGCCATTCCTGGCGAAATAAACCATCATGCCCAAGGCAAGCTCGGCTACGGCATTTGCATTTTGCCCCGGAGTGTTCATGACAACAATGTCTTTTTCCGTGGCTGCTTCGAGGTCAATATTGTCATACCCGGCACCAGCGCGTACGATAATTTTCAACTTCTTAGATGCTTGGATGACTTCCCGGGTAGCCTTATCGCTCCTGATGATAAGGGCGTCGGCATCGGCTACAGCGTCGATAAATTCTGCCTGGTCGGCATATTCTTCGAGAAGATCGAATTCGTAGCCTGCTTGGCTGACAATATTCTTTATGCCTTCAACCGCTTTTGGAATAAACGGTTTAACAGTTGCAACTAATACTTTTGTCATTGCTTTATCCTCTTTGATTAATGAGTCTGCTGAACAAAGCAACCGCCAGCAAGAAGAGGTGGTATATGTGTGGTGTGGGCTTTACCCACACTACGCATGTAATGTTCCCTTTCTCGCACATGGTTTTTAAGTTCAGTCATTAATATACTGGGCTGAAGGGGCTGTCCCAAAAGATCACTGGACAGACCCTCTTCTCGTTCCAGCAGGGTGACCCTGCTGATGTTCGTGCTCCTTGATAAGTATATTGGCCTGTGACGGGGGTCGCAGACCCCCTTTGAGCATTTGAGATCTAACTCCTCGTTCGGGGTTGCCCTTTTGGGACAGCCCCTTAGTGTTCCGCTTCGAATTCTTGCATGCAATCCACTAAGGCCTGCACGCTTTCGATTGGTAGGGCGTTGTAACACGAAGCCCTGAACCCACCTACAGAACGATGGCCCTTAATCCCTATCATACCCATTGCTGTCGCAAATTCCAGGAATTCGCTTTCTAAAACCTTGTATTCATCCTGTAAAACGAAGCAGATGTTCATCTTTGAGCGGTCTTCTTCGGCAACAGTGCCCACGAACAACTTGTTGCGGTCAATTTCGTTGTATAAGAGGTCGGCTTTCTCTGTGTTCCTCTTTTCCATTTCAGGGATACCACCTAGGTTCTTTATCCATTTCAATGTCTGTAGAGCACTGAATATTGGCAAGACAGGAGGCGTGTTAAACATCGAGCCTTTTGATATGTGGGTCCGATAATCGATCATTGTCGGTATTTCGCGGTCCACTTTTCCTAACAGGGCTTCTTTGATTATTACAAAGGTAACCCCCGCTGGACCTAAATTCTTTTGAGCGCCGCCGTAGATAACCCCATATTTTGATATATCAATCCGACGAGTGAAAATATCTGATGACATATCCGCTGCCAAGGGAACATTTACCTCTGGATCTTGAAAAATTTCTGTCCCTTTAATTGTGTTATTAGTTGTGATGTGGAAATAGTCGGCATCATCAGGGACATCATAGTCCTTTGGGATGTAGCTAAAATTCTTATCCTCAGACGAAGCCACCTCAACCACTTCCCCAAAGAGCTTGGCTTCTTTTATCGCCTTGGTAGACCAACTGCCGGTGTTTAAATAGGCAGCTTTCTTATTCAACAAGTTGTAAGGAATCATATAGAATTGAGTGCTTGCGCCACCCCCCAGGAACAGTACCGAATATCCTTCGGGGATTTCAAGCAGTTCTTGCATCAACGTCTCGGCTTCATCCATCACAGCCTGAAATTCTTTACTTCTATGGGATAACTCCATGATGGATAGCCCTGTTCCATCATAATCCTTGATTGCTTCAATGGTTTTATCAATGGTGAATGTAGGCAGAATAGCCGGACCTGGATAGAAATTATGTTTTTTGGTCATGATTTTATCCTCTGAATGCACTAAACAAAGCCCAAGCGCGATAAAGGGAATGTGCTCTCTTTCCCTGCTGTCGGTTCCTTTTTAAGCAGACTCCACCTCTTACAATCTTGAAAATTTAGTTGGGGGGAGAAGTGAGTGAATTGGTTATTCATTTCCTAGCGATCGATTTAGTGAATCGTTTTAATGCAGCTGAGCGGTAAATACTATTATACTAAAGAAAAAATATCCATCAAACAAATCATTGTCGATGACCAAGGAGTTCATCTAATGGCTTTTCCGCACTTCAACACTTCGCTTAAAGACCTCGATCCGGATGTGCACAAACTTATCCAACTCGAAACTGAACGACAGAAGAGGCGGATCATTCTAATACCCAGTGAGAGTGCGTCTCCGCTTGCTGTCCGAGAAGCAATGGGGTCGAACTTCCAGAATATTTACGCCGAAGGTTATCCTAATGAATACACTCGCTGGATGAACGAAACCGATATCCTGGATTACAAAACTCAATTAGCGTTCTACCGGCGTTATTCTGATCCCCGTTATTACAAAGGTGTGGAATACGCCGATATTGTTGAGGCTCTGGCCCGTCGTCGTTGTGCTGAAACTTTTGCTGCAAATGGGATCACTGCCGATGACATATATGTTAACGTACAAGCCCTATCAGGCGCACCAGCGAACAATGCTGTATTCCACGCGCTAATAAATCCTGGGGATACAGTGTTGAGTATGGATCTGCTTCACGGGGGACACCTTTCTCATGGTTCGCCTGCCAATCGCTCGGGCAAGTTCTTTAACATCGTGCCCTACACTGTCAATCCGCAAACTGAGCAAATTGATTACGAGTCGATTAAAGCGTTGGCCCTCGAACATAAACCCAAGATGATTATCGGTGGTTATTCGTCCTACCCGTGGTCTGTAGATTGGAAAGAATTTCGCTCGATTGCCGATCTTGTCGGGGCATACTTGCTGGCTGATATTGCCCATGTTGCCGGGTTAGTGGTTGCCGGCGCCTATCCTTCACCTATTGGATATGCCCATGTGATTACCTCCACAACCCATAAATCGCTTTATGGTCCACGGGGAGCAATCATAATAACCACCGACCCCGAACTTTCTATGAAGATCGACCAAGCTGTCTTCCCTGGAGAGCAAGGTGGGCCGCACGTTAATATATTTGCTGCTTTATGTCTGACCTTTAAGCTAGCCCAGACGAAGGAATTTAATGAGTTACAACACCAGGTAGTCAAGAATTGCATCACCCTGGCTGAACGTTTGGAATCTCGTGGCTTTCGGATCGCTTATGGAGGGACGAACACCCACCTGATGAACCTTGACTGCAAAACAGTGGTCGGATCTGATGGCACTCCGCTTTCCGGCGACCAAGCCGCACGCATCTTGGAACTGGTAGGTATTGTGGTTAACCGCAACACCATCCCCGGAGATGAGACCGCATACGATGCCTCTGGCATCCGCATGGGTACCCCTTGGATCACCCAAATCGGGTTTAAAGAAAAAGAGACCACCAAACTGGCTGACATTATCGCCGATGTCCTACAGACGACGAAGCCCTGTCGTTTTAGGTGTCGAGAAGAGGGCGATATACGTGGCAAGGTGGATTTTAATGTCGTAGAAGATGCAAAGCTTCGGGTGATCGATTTGCTCGAGACGGTTGGAATAGAAATCGAACCAGGCCATTCCGGTTACCCACACTTCTATGATCTAAATGACCAACCATCAAAAGATGTTGAGATGACGGCTTTTGACATTGGTGGTGAGCGGGTCCGCCCGTTCCTTAACTTTGCTCTAACTAGCGACATTGAAGTGCTGGGTCCCGGAGAGAGCCAGGCTACTCGATTCTTTACCCCCCAAGGTGAAATTGATGGAACATTGACCTGTGTATCCCCAACCGAATACAGAATCAGCGTTCCAGCTAGTAAAGCTGGATTGTCTGCAGCTTGGCTTCGCGCACTCTCTGATGGTTATGTCAATATTGACCAAGATGTCCTAAGAAAGCCAATCGGACCAGTCTGGGTACAAGAATCTGTATCCGAGCCAGCACCATCGGTAGATGGCGATCCAATCGGCAAGAATAAACCCTTTTACATCGGCATAGATAAAGGATCAGGCGATGCTCTTCCGGCGTTCACCTGGGAAGAACCTGATAGTGTAGAGTTGAAGCGAACTGCGCTAAATGCGACGCATCGCGAGCTTGGCGCCAAAATGGTTGCCTTTGCTGGATGGGATATGCCGGTATGGTACACATCGGTTCTTGAAGAACACCAGGCTGTACGCGAGGCTGCCGGGTTGTTCGATGTTTCCCATATGGGCGTTTATCAGGCTGAGGGGACGGATGCGGCCGTCTTTCTGAACAGCGTTTGTCCAAACGATATCTGCGGCAACGACATATACCGTTTGAGGGTCGGCAGTTCTCTATACACCCATTTCCTTGACCCGGATGCTAACGTAATTGACGACCTGATTATCTATCGGAGAGACACGGAAAAATTTTTGATTGTAGTGAACGCATCCAATGATGATAAAGACTGGACCTGGCTGAACGCAGTACGCGAGGGCAAAGTGATGGTAGACCGGCAACGCCCATGGACCCACGTATTTGGCCGCAATGTGATCCTTCGTAATTTGCGCGATCCGAAGGAAGGCGCAGATATGCGGGTGGATATCGCCCTGCAGGGTCCACGCTCACGCGATATTCTGCTCTCTCTGGATTGCGATACTGAAACCCGCAAGCGCATCCTCAAACTAGTGCGCACCGAACTATGCGAGGCTACTATCGGTGGGTTCGATTTGGTGGTCTCCCGCACAGGTTACACCGGTGAAGAGATGGCCTTCGAGTTGTTTGTACACCCTGATAAATCCGTGGGGCTATGGAAAGCGTTGTTGAAAGTTGGCGAACCATTGGGTTTGAAACCGGCCGGCCTGGGAGCGCGCGACTCGTTGCGCACTGAAGCCGGATTGCCCCTATATGGACACGAATTAGGTGGTGACTTTAACCTGAGTGTGAGCGAGGCTGGTTTCCGCCGCTACATTATGGCCTATAAGCCGTGGTTCATCGGTCGCTCTGCGTTCCTGGAACAAGAAGCAGAGCGCAAGGGTGAAGTGGTTCGCTTCCGCTTCGATGATAAAGGTGTCCGCATGGCGCATTACGGCGATCCGGTGGTCGACCGGCGCGGTCGGGTGATCGGTAAAGTAACTTCATGCGCAGTGGATCAGGAAGGATATCTACTTGGGCAAGCCTATGTGCAGAGTAAATATACTGCGGAGGGCACACCGATTGCTATTTTCCAGAGCGCGCCCCAGAAAACCGGGAAAGCTCCAGCGGAATTGAGTGTTGGGGATCGGGTGGCTATTCCCACGCCGGCTACAGTCGTCTCACGCTTCCTGCGTGAGGAGTTGATGAATTAATGTTCGTGAGGAACCCCGGATCCCGGTGAGTGAGTGAGGACGGCCGGTAAGATTGTAAAGGTGATGTGTGCGGCTGTTTCTATAAACCCACGGTTCTACTGGTTGAAAAAAAAAAGATCGGAGCCCTATTTTCACAATAGGGCTCCGGCTAATGGAAGAAAATGTGTTTCTTCCAACGGACCGCTTACTAGATGTTGCTGATGATATTGCTGAATACGTTGCCGATGGCGGGTCCAAGTAGAGCCAAGATCACGATTACGACGACAGCGACTAGAACAAGGATCAAAGCATACTCCACCAGACCCTGACCACGCTCTTTCGGTGCGTATAACATTCGGTTTTACCTCCTTTCTTTTAAGATTTCACTTTGGTGACAAAACTTACAGGTTAGTAACACTTCACAACAACGCATCTAGAGTAGCACATGATCAACTTGCCTCACCTTACAAACACCTATCAAATGCAAAGTATCCGATGGTATCGGGGTACCATGAGCTCAGTTTGTGAGGGGTTATGAAAGGGGGAAGGATGGGATGGAGTTAACGCTGGTAGCTTCGTCGTCACACCCCACAACAGACACAGTCCGTTGAGGTGGTCACACCTCGCTTTTTTATTAGGGTAAGCTGTGAGAGAAGTTGTGAGCTGCTAGCTGATCAGGCTGACCACGAACGAGGCGATCACAACGATGGCGATGATGGCGAAGATGATCTGTTGGAGGCGGATTTGACGCCTTCGGTGACCCGAAAGTTGAGGCGATTTTTTACGCTTGGCTGCCATGAAGAAACTCCAGGCGGCATGATACCACGGCGTTTGGTGATCGTCCAGCGGGGGAGAAATGGACATCTCCTCTGATTTTTGCGGAAAGGTTACATGATTAATAGTTTCTTAGTCTTTTGAATCAAATCCGGATTAATATAATCTGCCATCATGTCATTCCGACTATAGGGAGGAATCTCAAATGATGTAACTTTATAACTACTCACCCTCCCGCAGGTTTAGATGTTGTTTTGACATAGAATCGCGTCTCGACTGGATATTCAAACCAATAAATGCTCTCCATCATAACCTGCGGGAGGGTAGGCTGAGTAGTCACGCAACTTCTTAAAAGAACCATAGAGATTCCTCGCTGCGCTCGGAATGACATTAACACCGATCGTGAATGTGATTTCATTAGGCTTAGTAGTCACATAACTTCTTATAAGAACCATAATAGGGATTCCTCGCTACGCTCGGAATGACATTAATGATGAGCATGAATGTGGTTTCATCGAAGGTGGACTACGGCGTGAATTCAGCCTCCGCGCATTGGCTGGGTCTTCTATGTTCAATTCAGTAATATGGATAATCGTGTACGAGGAGGGTAACGGTCTATACCTGCGCCAGCGCACAGCCATCAGCCCGAGGATCGCTGCCTCCCCACAGGACGCCACTATCTCTATCTCGCAGGATGATCTGACCTCGACCGAAGATAGCCCGCCCATGACCTTTCACCGACTCGACAGGATGACCCATATGAGCCAGCCGGGTCATTGTGCGATTTGGGATACCCTCTTCGAGAGCCACTTTACTACCGGTGGTTCCATCTGTAAGGCAAACGCGCGGTCGATCGAGGGCGGCCTGGGGGTCGAGTTCGTCGTCGAGCAAAGCCATCAGGACCTGGACATGTCCCTGCGGCTGCATGAAACCACCCATCACACCGAAACTGGCGTAGAGGGAACCATCTTCATGGGTGGCCAGGGCGGGGATGATCGTGTGGTAGGGGCGTTTGCCGGGAGCGAGGGCGTTGGGATGGGTGGGATCTAAGCTGAAACCGTGACCCCGGTTCTGCAATGTGAAACCCCAACCCTTGGGCACGATGCCAGTACCGAATCCCATGTAGTTGCTATTGATGAACGAGCAGGCGTCCCCCTGCTCGTCGATCACAGTCAAGTAAATGGTGTCAGATCCGGCTACCGGAGAGCCATGCTGATGGTCGAGGCTGGCTCGTCGAGGATCGATCAAGCGCCGGCGTTCCGAGGCGTAAGCCTTGGAGAGCAGTCCCTCCTGCGGAGCCGGGTTGAAAGCCGGGTCGGCGACGTACCAGCGGGTGTCGGCGAAAGCCAACCGCAGCGCTTCGATGATCAGATGCAGGCGTTTGGTGCCCAGGGCCGGCATCTTCACCAGGTCGTAATGCTCCAGGATGTTGAGCGCCAGTAGGGCGGTCAACCCCTGACCGTTGGGTGGGCACTCCCAGATGTGCAGGCCGTGATAGGTAGTCGAGATCGGATCGTCCCAGGTGCTGTGGTGGGCAGCCAGGTCGGTCTCGGTGAGGGCGCCTCCGGCTCCCTGGACGACCTTGGCAATCGCCGCGGCGATCTCACCGTGATAGAAGGCAGCCGCACCTCCTTTGGCAACCGCATGCAGTGTGCGGGCAAGACCAGGGTTGCGGAAGATCTCGCCGGGTCGCGGCGCTCGGCCATTGAGGGTAAGTTCTACCCCACCAGGAGCTGAGGCTAATTGCCGCTCAACACCGCGCGCCCAGAAATATGCGGTGATCGGAGCGACGGGGAACCCCTGCTCGGCTAAGTGGATGGCGGGTGCCAGGACGTCCGCCAGGGGTAACTTTCCGTAACGGGCGTGGAGGTCGCACCAGCCGGCGCAGGCGCCGGGGATGGTGACCGTGTGAGCGTGGAAGGGAGGCAGCGATTGGCTGAAGCCCTGACGGCGTAGCAGGTCGAGAGAGAGGCCGGTCGGAGCACGGCCGGAGCCGTTGAGGGCGGTCACCTGTTGCGTGTTGGCTTGGTAATAAAGGGCGAAGCAGTCGCCGCCGATGCCGGTGGAGGTCGGTTCGGTCACGTTGAGGGCGGCGGCGGTGGCGATTGCCGCATCAGCAGCAGTGCCACCCTGGTTCAGGATCTGGATGCCGGCCTGAGCAGCCAGAGGCTGAGAGGTAGCCACCATCCCTCGCTTGCCAAGGATAGGTGAGCGGCGGGAGTGGAAGGGGAGGTTATCGTTGGGCATGGTTGTATCCTCGGGTTAAGTATGGCGTGGAGGGGGATGGATGCCAAGTTTCTGATAGCTTCTGGATCTCCTTATAAAATGTGGGTAGTTGTGAATCTCTTCACCATAAGTCCCAAAAATAGCAGAACGGGCTCCCACGCCCGTTCAAACGGCGGCATGCCCCCTCAGCTTCGCCGAAGGTCCTGAGCGAAGTCGAAGGGCTACGGGATGCCTTGCTAGTGGACTTCGCAGATGTTGCCGCGACTTTAGCGTAAGCGTATGCTGTAGGCGCAGTCGCCGACTTCTCTGGATTCCAGTAGCTCTGCTGCTGGCCATCGGCAAAGCCGATGGAATCCAAAATGGATCTTGGCGGTTTCTATAAATAAGGTGGACTTAGCAGAGGTCGCTGCCTTAGGCTGTATTTATCGGATGCAACGCACACCCCAGGTGTATTTTACGTCGAGCCGCTCCGATTGTGCTTGTTAACTTGTGGTGTATTGGTGGAGGTTTAGGTCGAGTGTCAGGCGAGTGCCTCTTCTATCGACACTCCGGCCATCATCAAACCCAGCTGCTCGACCGTAGCCTGATCGCGTTCGACGATCCCCATGATTTTACCTTCATACATCACGGCGATGCGATCGGAGAGGTTGCGGACCTCATCCAGATCCTCGGAGATCAACAGCGTTGCCGTCCCCTCGGCGCGCTGGCTGATCAGGCGTTGGTGGATGTACTCTGTGCTGCCGATGTCGACCCCACGTGTCGGCTGGGCGGCGATCAGAACACTCGGACGACGTGAGAGCTCACGCGCTAGAATCAGCTTTTGAATGTTGCCGCCAGAAAGGTTTCTCAAGGGGGTCTGACGTGAAGGGGTCTTGATCTCGAAATCCTGGATACGCCCGTCGCAGTAGGCTCCGATCTCTTTAAAGTTCAGGAAAATGCCGCGTGAAAACGGCGGCTGGCCATGATTCTCTATAATAAGGTTCTCTTCGACAGTCAGTTCCTTGATGACTCCATCCCGCATGCGTTCTTCAGGGATGTAAGCCAAGCCATGCTGAATGCGCTGCTCAGGGTGCCAGTCCGAGACGTCGACGTTTTCCAATCGAATACGCCCATTAGTGGGTTTTCTCAACCCAGCGATGACTTCTGCCAACTCGCGTTGTCCATTGCCCGAAACCCCAGCGATACCCAGGATCTCCCCGGCATGCACCTCAAGATTGACGCCTTTAACCACCGGCAAGCCTTTATCGCCGTCCGCCCAGAGATCATCAAGCGACAGTTTGCCCGCCCCAATCTCCACCGGCGGTCGCTCGACACGTAGCAGCACCTCACGACCGACCATCCAATGCGCCAATTCTTGGCGATTTGTTTCCGAGGTCTTCAGTGTCTTGACCACCTTGCCATCGCGCAGCACAGTTATACGGTCACTGATGGATAGGACCTCATGCAGCTTGTGACTGATAAAGATCAGCGAATGGCCTTCGCCAGCCATTCGGCGTAAGGTGGAGAACAAATCGTCCACCTCTTGCGGGGTGAGCACGGCGGTGGGCTCATCCAGGATGAGCAGTGCCGCACCGCGGTAGAGCGCTTTAAGGATCTCAACCCGTTGCTGTTCGCCTACTGCAAGCTGCCAGACAAGCGCTTCAGGGTCGATTTGCAACCCATAGGCTTCGGAAAGTTCTCTTAACCGTTCGGCCACCCGGTCTAGGTCGAGCAGTACCCCCCGGCTGGAGGGCAGCCCCAGGGCGACATTAGCGACCACGGAAAGCGACGGCACCAGCATGAAATGTTGATGAATCATGCCGATGCCGTGGCGGATGGAATCTGCAGGAGCGTTGATTTCGACCGGTATATCGTCGATCAGGATTTGCCCCGCATCTGGGGCGTAGAGACCGTAAAGGATGCGCATTAAGGTGGTTTTACCGGCACCATTCTCGCCCAACAGCGCGTGAACTTCGCCAGCCTGGACTTCAAAATCTACATGATCATTAGCGATCACGCCGGGAAAGTGTTTAACGATGCCGCGCAATTCGGCTTTTGAGAGGCGGTGTTGCGGTCCTGAGGTCACATCCGCGATCCTGTGAAGTAGGGACTGGGATCCTATCCCAGCCCCTACTTGTGTGCGAAACAGCTAAGGAAGTGGAACTTGGATCGATCCGTCGGCGATGCCGTCGATGGTCGCTTGGGCCAGGTCGGCCACTTCGGCTGGAAGATCGTAGTCCGGATTGAACTCGATCACCTCACCGCCATTCGCCAGATCGATGGCGTAGGCTGTGCCTCCCAGCGTGCCTCCCTTGATCAAATCGACGATCTCGCTCAGCACGACTTCCCAGTGGTAGACCTGGCTGGCGACGACGTTGCTCGGGGCCAGCGAAGCC
>Ga0209986_10002777_pt1 | contig 15712 bp, 13 predicted proteins | sample BlataG_FD_183168 | JGI IMG/M metagenome (GOLD analysis project Ga0209986, IMG submission 183168) | Deep subsurface microbial communities from Black Sea to uncover new lineages of life (NeLLi) - Black_00105 metaG (SPAdes) (version 2) | ecosystem: Environmental > Aquatic > Marine > Oceanic >...
TGGCTGATGCCGCACAACCCGGCGTTCGACCCGATCCCGGGCAACGAGGCCGCCATCCTGGGCAAGGTCGTGACGGTGATCCGCAAGGTCTGAATCTTGGGTTCCCGCCGACCGTCAGCGGCGGCCGTTGGCTATTCGGGTGCCTTTACAAAGCCGTTGGCCTGTGCCAGGTCCTCGCTGGCGAACCAGACTTCGGGGATCGTGTTGTCGTAGAGCGCTGACTCCGGGGTGTAGTACAGGCCCGAGTGTGTGTTGCCCTTGATGTAGTAGCCCTCCGGGGCTTGGTACGGATCGGCAAGCGGCAGATGAATCGCGGGCCGCCACGGATCGTCGGCCGGCTGTTCCTGATACCCGTCGCCACCGTCGGCCTCAGCAACAACCTCAGTCTCGGTGACCTCGACGACCTCGTCGGCCGCGTCGAACTCGGCCGTCCAGGAGGTGATCTCCTCAGCGGTGATCTCCTCAGCAGCATGACGACGACGAGGACCGCCGATCTCGCCGAGGTCGAGCTGCCACGTCGACTCCGACTCGACCACACCGGCGGAATGCCGGCCCGCCTCCGATCCCGCTGAGCCGAACCAGTCATCGGCCTCTGTCGTGCTCACCTGGAATTCGGCCAGCTCAGCCTCGCTCGGAACGCGGGTCGGTGCGGTGTCGATCGCGTCCTCGTCGGAGTCGAAGCCGGTCTGCCCCTCAGCACCGGTGACCGGCGGCGACCAGAACCCGGAGTCCCGGCCGGCGCCGTTGTCGTACCGGGAATCGGTGCCCGACGCACCGGGCCAGTGTCCCTCCCCGGCCTCGGGTGCGTAACGATCGGATGTGGCGCTGGCGCGATCCGGTCCGGATTTGCGCAGCGCGCGTGCGCCGAGCAGTCCCAGCAGCGCCACCAGTGGGACGGCGATCAGCAGCCACCACCAGCCCCATCCGCCCTTCTCCGCGCCGTCCCCCGACGCCGGGGCGGCCGGAGTCTGGGCAACGGCGTCGGGCATCTCCAGTCCGGACAGCGACGACCCCAGCTCCGCCGGATTCGTGCTGAACTCCTTGGTGGCCTCGTTCCAGGAGATCTCACCGCCGGTGAAGGTCTGGGTGACGGTGTCACCCTTGACGGTCGCGTCGCCGGTGGGCACACCGAGATCGCCGGTGGCACCGCCGAGCTCAGCCCAGGCCGCGTTGATCGGGCCGCGGACCACGACGGCACCGGTGTCGGGGGTCCAGAAGATGACCGGCTTATCCGGCGCGCTGAAAGCGCTCACCCGGCTGTTGGGCACCCCGCCGTCGGCCTCGGGCCCGACCGGATAGCCGAGATCGCCGGCGGCGCCGCCCGCGGACTCGTACTTGGACAGGATCGCTCCCGTCACCGCATACGCGCCGGTTTCCGGGGAGTAGAAGATCTTTCCACTGGCGTACCCCTGGGCCGCCCCGGTGTCGCCGATCGGCGTCTGCTCGCCCTGACGGGCACCGAGCGGACCGCCCAGTCCCCCACTGGCCCGCCACGCGAGGTTGATCAGCGTGGTGGCGTCCAGCGGCACCTCGAGGCCGGCCAGGCTGTCGGCCAGGCCGGGCGGATCGGTGGTGAAGGTGTTGGTGGCGCGATTCCACGTCAGCTCGCCGCCGGTGAACCTCTGGCTCACCAGGTCGCCGTCATAGCGTTCATCCTCGACCGGCACTCCCAGCGCACCGGCCGAACCGCCCAACTTGTCCCAGGCCACGTTGATGGCGCCGCGGACGGCCCACGCGCCGGTGTCGGGGGTCCAGAAGATCGCGGGCTTGTCGCTGGCATTGAAGGTGCTCACCCGGCTGTCGGGGCCCACGAGTCCGGTCACCACGTTGATGTTCGGAAACCCGAGATCACTGTCGGCAGGGCCGCCGAGCGACTCGTATTTGTCCAGAACCGCCCCGTAGAGCAGATGCGCGCCGGCGTCAGGTTCGAAGAAGATCTTGCCGTCGGCGAACTTCTGCGCATATCCGGCGCCGACCTGGTAAACGTCGCCGTCCTTACCGCCCACCACCGAACCGGCACCGCCCGCGGCGTTCCAGGCCTGATTGATGGCGTCGGCGGCGTCGCTCTCCGGTGTGGCGAGCGCGGTGGGAACCACCAGTGCGACTGCAGCGCCCGCGGCGATGATTCCGAGTGTCAGGCGTCCAACCGTGCGGCTCAGCCGATTACCTACCCGCGTCATACACTAATCTCCCGCGTTCGGTCGAGAATGTCGACAAACTCGATAATGTGGATCTTACCGTCGCATATATCCGCGCCAGCTAACCACGACACGCGGGTACCCCTGCATCCGAAATCCAAATCGAGATACAAATCGAATTGAATTGAAATAGCGGGGGCAGCGTCCCCACCCTTTTCAGACCCCGAGACTGCGCCCGATGATCTCCTTCATGATCTCGGTTGTGCCGCCGTAAATGGTCTGGACGCGAGCATCCAGAAACGCACGGGCAACGTTGTATTCGCGCATATAGCCGTATCCGCCGTGCAACTGCAGACACCGATCGATGAGTCGCACCTGCGCCTCGGTGGTCCACCACTTGGCCATCGCGGCCTGATCGGCGGTGAGTTTCTCCTCGAGGAGAAGTTTGATGAATTCATCGACCATGATGCGCACGGCGGTGGTCTCGGTGGCCAATTCGGCCAGCAGGAACCGGCTGTTCTGGAAGGAACCGATCGGTTTGCCGAATGCCTTGCGTTCCTTCGTGTACTGAATGGTTTCCTCCAGTACCGCCTCCATTGCCGCCGCGGCCATGATCGCAATGGACAGGCGTTCCTGCGGCAGATTCTGCATGAGATACAGGAAGCCCATGCCCTCCTCGCCGATCAGGTTCTCGACCGGGACCTTGACGTCGGTGAACGACAACTCGGCGGTGTCTTGGGCGTCCAACCCCATCTTGTCGAGGTGGCGGCCCCGCTCGAAACCGGGCATGCCGCGTTCGACACCGAGCAGCGAGAAGCCCTGCGCGCCCTTGTCGGGGTTGGTCTGGGCCACCACGATCACCAGATCGGCGTTGATGCCGTTGGTGATGAAGGTCTTCGAACCGTTGAGGATGTAGTGATCGCCCTCTCTGACCGCACGGGTCTTGATGCCCTGGAGGTCACTGCCGGTGCCGGGTTCGGTCATGGCGATGGCGGTGATCATCTCCCCGGTGCAGAACTGCGGCAGCCACCGCTGTTTCTGCTCTTCATTGGTCTGGTGCAGCAGATAGGGGGCGACGACGTCGTTGTGCAGGGAAAAGCCCAAGCCGCTGTAGCGACCGGCGACGGTCTCCTCCACCACGATGGTGTTGTAACGGAAGTCGGGATTGCCGCCGCCGCCGTACTCCTCCGGCACCGCCATCCCGAGGAAGCCCTGTTTGCCGGCCTCCAGCCACACTCCGCGGTCGACGATCTTGTCCTTCTCCCACTGATCGTGGTAAGGCGCAACGTGCTTGTCGAGGAAAGCCCGGTACGACTCCCGGAAAAGAGCGTGTTCCGGTTCGAAGATGGTGCGGGTGTATTTGACGGCATTGCCCATGGCGGTGTCCTCCGAAGCTGGTGCACTGGAACTGCCCTCGAGGATAGACCAACCGGATGGTTGGTTGCCCCGGCCTCCCGGCAATCCCGCTGCCCGGGCCTGCTAAGCCGTGCCGTACCGGTCCACGGCCGCAGCCAGTGCGGCGGGCACCCTGGCCTTCAGCCGAGTGCCGGCCTCGGTGTGCTCGGTGGCGTCCACGCGTCCCTCACCGTGCAACCGGGCCACCAGATCGCCGCGGGAGTAGGGAATGGTCACATCGACGGCGACCTCGCGGGGTTCGACCAGTTCGCCGAGTCGGCGGCGCAGCCGGTCCAGACCGTCTCCGGTGCGGGCGGAGACGAACACCGCCCCCGGCAGGGCGCTGCGCAACTGGGCCAGGGTTAGACCGGTCGCGGCGTCGGTCTTGTTGACCACCAGCAACTCCGGTGCCGGCACGGCGTGATGCTCGGCCTGCACCTCCCGGATGACCCGGTGGACGGCCTCGATCTGTGCCATCGGGTTGACATCGGAACCGTCGACGACGTGCAGGAGCAGATCAGCGTCGACGACTTCTTCCAGGGTGGAGCGGAACGCCTCGACCAGCTGGGTGGGCAGATGCCGGACGAAACCGACGGTATCGGTGAAGACCACCGTCCGGCCGTCCTCGAACTCGCCGCGGCGGGTGGTGGGTTCCAGGGTGGCGAACAACGCGTTCTCCACCAGAACGCCGGCTCCGGTGAGGGCGTTGAGCAGGCTGGACTTGCCGGCGTTGGTGTAGCCGACGATCGCGATGGACGGCACGTCACTGTGCCGGCGTCGGCTGCGCTGGGTATCGCGGACCTGCTTCATATCTTTGATCTCGCGGCGCAACCGCGACATCCGCTCCCGGATGCGGCGACGGTCGGTCTCGATCTTGGTCTCACCGGGGCCACGGGTACCGACGCCGCCGCCGCTGCCGCCGGCCCCGCCTCCCTGCCGGGACATCGACTCGCCCCAACCGCGCAGCCGCGGCAGCATGTACTGCATCTGGGCCAGTTCGACCTGCGCTTTGCCCTCCCGACTGCTGGCGTGCTGGGCGAAAATGTCCAGGATCAGCGCGGTGCGGTCGATGACCTTGACCTTGACCACCTTCTCCAGCGCGTTCAGCTGCGCAGGGCTCAGTTCGCCGTCGCAGATGACCGTGTCCGCGCCGGTGGCGATGACGATCTGGCGCAGTTCGATGGCTTTACCGGAGCCGATGTAGGTGGCCGGATCCGGTTTGTCGCGGCGCTGGATGATCCCTTCGAGAACCTCCGAGCCGGCGGTCTCGGCCAAGGCCGCGAGCTCGGCGAGGCTGGCGTCGGCATCGGCGGCGCTGCCCTCGGTCCACACCCCGACGAGCACCACGCGCTCAAGCCGGAGTTGGCGGTACTCGACCTCCGAGATATCGGCGAGTTCCGTGGACAGTCCGGCGACACGGCGCAGCGCAGCCCGGTCCTCCAGCGCCAGTTCGCCGAGGCTGGGCTCGGCACCGGGGGCAGTCAGGTCAGGATCGGTCATGGCAGGACTTCAATGGTGTCACGGACATACAGAGTTGCACGGCGATACAACGTTGCGCACCCCCGATATCGTCCCCGGTCGACGATCAACCCTGCGCCGCCCACCAGACATCGGACAGTTCGCCCCGCGCGACCAGCACCGACGGGCCACGCAGGAAGCTGGTCGCGTCGGTGATCTCGACGCAGACCTCGCCGCCGGGCACCCGCACCCGAAGCGCCCCGGTCCGCGCGCCACTGTGGTCGAGGGCGGCGACCGCGGCGGCCACCGTGCCGGTGCCGCAGGACCGGGTTTCGCCGACCCCGCGCTCGTGGACCCGCATCCGGACGGCCCCATCACTGATCGCGGTCAGCACCTCGACGTTCACGCCGTCCGGGAAGACTGCGGGGTCGAACTCCACGGCAGCGCCGATATCGAGGGCCGCCAGATCGGCCGGGGACAGACCGGGCACCAGACAGGCCAGGTGCGGGTTGCCGACGTCGACGCCCAGTCCGACCAGTCGCCGCCCGCCGACGGTCGCCCAACTGACCCCGAGCCGTTTCACCGCACCCATCTCCACCGTCACATCGGCGCTGCAGCCGTCGGCGGCGTGCACGACGACCGGCCGTGCACCCGCCAGCGAACCCACCACGAATTCGTCGCGGCTCTCCAGACCGCTGGAGCGCAGGTAGTGCGCGAATACCCGCACGCCGTTGCCGCACATCTGCGCGACCGAGCCATCGGCATTGCGGTAGTCCATGAACCAGTCGCCCGGATCCACCCCGTCGGGCAGCCGGTGGAGAATTCCGGCGGCCATCGCAGCCCCGGCGGTGACAACCCGCAGCACGCCGTCGGCGCCCAGGCCGCGGCGGCGGTCGCACAGCGCAGTCACCACCGACGTAGTCAGTCCCAGGTGACCGTCCGGGTCGGGCAGCACCACGAAGTCGTTCTCGGTGCCGTGCCCCTTGGCGAAGATCACCTGCTCGAGGATACGGCCCGCCAGTGCGCCAGCACCGCCTCGGCGAGGCCGTCCGATGCCGCATCCAGCCAGCGGATGCGGTGATCACGACGGAACCACGACCGCTGCCGCCGCACATAACGTCGGGTGCCGATGAACGTGAGTTCGCGAGCGCGCTCGAGTGCCTCCCCACCTTCGGCGGTGTCGAGCGCCTCGATCACCTGCGCGTAGCCCAGCGCCCGGGCAGCGGTGAGCCCGTCGCGCAGACCGCGGCCCAGCAGTGCCCGCACTTCATCAACCAGACCTGCGTCGAACATATCGTCGGTGCGACTGGCGAGCCTGTCGTCGAGAGTCTCTGTCGGCCAATCTAATCCGATGATCGCGGTGTCCCAGCGGGGTCGCCCGATGGCAGGTGCCGAGGCGGCGAAGGGCCGGCCGGTCAGTTCGATGACCTCCAACGCCCGCACGATCCGACGGCCATCGGTCGGCAGTATCGCCGTCGCGGCGGCTGAGTCACGCCGGGCCAATTCGGCGTGCAGGGCGGCCACCCCGATCTCGGCGAGCCGGCCCTCCCAACGGGCACGTACCGCCGGGTCGGTCGCAGGGAAGGCCCAATCGTCCAGCAACGACTGGACGTACATCATCGACCCGCCGACGATGATCGGCACCGCTCCGCGGGCCGCGGCCGATTCCACATCGGCGACGGCGGCCTGCTGATAGCGCGCGACGGTTGCGGTCTCGGTGACCTCGAGGACATCGAGTTGGTGGTGCGGGATTCCCCGGCGCTGCGCCGGCGGGAGCTTCGCGGTGCCGATATCCATGCCGCAGTACTGCTGCATCGCGTCGGCATTGATCACCTCGACGGCGGCCCGTCCGCTCACCCTGTCGGCGACCTCGAGGGCCAGCGCAGACTTGCCGGTACCGGTCGGGCCGATGATGGCGATGGGCCGGCTCACAGGTCTTTGAATTCCTGCCCTCCGGGTCCCGGAACCCAGGTACCGACGAAATATCCGACACCATAGGGAGCACCCCGGGCCATATCGGTGGCCGCCCACGGTCCGGACCCGGCGAGTCCGGCCAGCACCTGGTAGGCGACTCGTCCGGCGATCCCGTCCGGTAGCCGCCTCAGAGCGGCGACGTCGCCCGCGGCCAGTGCGTCATCGAGGACGGACTGCACCGCCTCGGCATCCGGGGCATAACCGCCGGGCGCCGACGGGGTGAGTGTGGTGGCGCCGTCGGCCAGCACCAGCACGCCGATCGGTTCCGCGGCGTCGTTGATCTCGGCACGCAGCGTGCGCCCCAGCGCCACCGCGGCAGCCGCGTCGAGGTCGGCGGCGAACACCCGGACCTCAAGCACCGCCCGGGGGTTGGCCTGGCCGCGCAGCCAGCCACCGAACAGCGCGCACAACGGCAGCGCGGCGATCCGCGGGCCGGCCTCCGGGGACAGCGCGACCGGCACATCGATGCCGTAGCCCGCGAAGCTGCCCCGGACGTCGGGGCCGATGCTCTCGTCGGCCGTCCCCACACCCACCCCGATCCAGCGCTGCGGCAGCGTTGCGGCGGCCATCACCGCCGCCCGGCGAATCTCGGCGACCTCGCCGGCGGCCGCGCCCGCCAGTTCGGGGATCAGGACCGGAGCGGTGGGCGTCAATGCGATGGCCGCTAACACGGTCCCAACGCTAGCGGGCCGCGCCGGAGAGGTCCCCGCCGACGGCCGGGGAACCGGTGTCGGCCTCGCTGCGGGCCAGTGCTGCGGTGGCGACCACCATGACGACGACCGACGCGATCAACACCGCCCAGCCGTCTTCACTCGGGCGCAGGGCCTCGCCGAGCACCACAATCCCGAGGATCGATCCGACCACCGGTTCGGCGACCGTCATCGTGGGCAGTGATGCCGATAGCGAACCGGCCCGGAACGACGACTGCTGCCAGGCGGTGCCCGCGACGGCCACCGCGGCCCAAACGTACAACTCCGGGGTGCCCAGCACCGCCCACAAGCCGTGCCCGAGACGCTCGACGACCCCTTTGGTGAGCACCGCGAACACCCCCCACAGCGATCCCGAGACCAAACCCAGCAGGACAGCGGCGGCGGGCCGGCCGGCGAACACCCGGGCACCGACCACGCACAGCACCAGCGCCGGGCCCATGATCGCGATCACCCCCGTCCAGACCTCCAATGCCGCCCGGGAATGACCGGCGGTCGGATTTCCGACAGTCACGATCACCGCCACCGACGTGGCCAGCAGAGCCGCCCAGAGCCACTCGCTGCGGCTGACCGGCCGGCCGGTAGAGCGGGCGTGGATCGGCAGCGCGAAGAGCAGCGAGGTGACCAGTAGTGCCTGGACCAGAAGCACCGAACCAAAGCCGAGGGCGGCGGCCTGACACCCAAACCCGAGAGCGGAAACCAGGCTGCCCAGCCACCACTGTCGATCCTTGAGCAGCCGAATGAACAGTTCCAGGTGTCCGACGGGTTCGTCGGTGACGTCATGGGCGGACCGCTGGTGGATCACATCACCGACGGCGATGAAGAAGGCGGCGCACAGTGCCAGCAGGACGGCCAGATCGACCTTAGACACTGTTCGTCACTGTCCTCTGCTCCCCCGCTCCCGGTCCGTCCTGGCTGACAGCGTGCCCGCAACGGCGTGGCCGGGGCAAACCGCAACCACCCAACCCGCGGGCACCGGCCACACCGAACTGGTTCAATATGCTCGGTGGTCGGCCGCCGGGCGGCGGGTCACGATGCAGCGGAGCCGCTTCGCGCGGCAGATGCGCGGTCAGACCGTGCGGAGGGTAGGTGACCTGTGACCGGTGACGACCAAATCGACGAGACCGGTGACGGCCATGTCGACGAGATTCCCAAACCCGTTCCCCGACCTGGACCTCCCCGACCGGTGCCGCGCCCGCGCCCGCCGGTCAAGCCACTGCCGGCCCAGAGCGATCCCCGGAAGTTCGGCCGGGTAGCCGACGACGGCACCGTGTACCTGGTCACTGCTTCCGGTGAACGGGTGATCGGCTCTTGGCAGGCCGGCGACCCCGAAGCCGCGTTCGACCACTTCGGCCGGCGCTTCGATGACCTGGCCACCGAGATCACGCTGATGGAGGCGCGGCTGACCTCGGGCACCGGGGACGCCCGCAAGATCAAGACCGCCGCCGCCACGTTGGCCGAATCCCTGCCCACCGCAAGTGTGCTGGGTGACGTCGATGCCCTGTCCCGGCGACTGGCGGCCATCGCCGAGCACGCCGACGAGACCGCGCAGGCCGAACGGGCGCGCCGCGAGGAGCACCGTGCGGCGCAGCGCGCACGCAAAGAGGCCCTCGCCGCGGAGGCCGAGGACTTGGCCGCCAATGCGACCCAGTGGAAGTCGGCCGGCGACCGGATGCACGCGATCCTCGAGGAGTGGCGGACCATCACCGGCCTGGACCGTAAGGCCGATGACGCGCTGTGGAAGCGGTACTCGGCCGCCCGCGATTCCTTCAACCGCCGCCGCGGCACCCACTTCGCCGAACTCGACCGGGAACGCGCGACAATCAGGGAGGCCAAGGAGCGGTTGTGCGCGCGGGCCGAGGAACTGTCGGGTTCGACCGACTGGTCGGCCACCGCGACCGCCTTCCGCGATCTGCTCGCACAATGGAAGGCAGCCGGCAGGACGGCCAAGGACAATGACGAGGCGCTGTGGCAGCGGTTCAAGGCCGCCCAGGACACCTTCTTCGCGGCCCGCAACGCGGTCAACGCCGAACGCGACGCCGAGTTCGCCGCCAACGGCGACGCCAAACAGCGACTGCTGGCCGAAGCCGAGAAGATCGATGTCTCCAATCCCGACAGCGCCCGCGCGGCCCTGCGCTCCATCACCGAGAAATGGGACGCGATCGGGAACGCACCACGGGATCGGTCGGCCGAGTTGGAGCGTCGCCTGCGCGCAGTCGAGAAGAAGGTCCGGGATGCCGCGGATGCCGGGCGGATCGACCCCGAGGCACAGGCCCGCGCCGAGCAGTTCCGTTCCCGCGCCGAGCAGTTCGAACGGCAGGCGGAGAAAGCCGCCGCCGCCGGCCGTGACAAGGATGCCGAGGAGGCTCGGGCCAGCGCGGCGCAGTGGCGCGAGTGGGCGGCCGCGGCGGCGCAGGCCGTCGCGAAACGGCGGTAGCGGCGGCGCAGGCCGTCGCGAAACGGCGGTAGCGGCGGCGCAGGCCGTCGCGAAACGGCGGTAGCGGCGGCGGACTAGGGTTCGTCAGCCTTCGGGGGCGTGCGGTCACCGGAGCCGCCGAGGCCGTCCAGCAGCGACTTGCCCTGCGCCTCGGCCGCCTCTTGGCGGCGCTGCGCTTCGGCTGCCATTTGCACCGCGGTGCGCGTCCACACCACCCGCGCCCAGTGGAAGGTCAGCAGCAGCAGAGCCAGCCAGGCCACGATCAGGCCGATCCCGGGTCCGGGATTTCCTGGGGCGGCGGTCTGGCGCGACCACACCGCCAGCATGCCGAGCGCACTGCCGAGCGCACTGCCGGCCAACGCGATCCACGCCAGCGTCCAACGCCGGGTCAGCAATGCCAGCATCGAGAAGCCGACCCCGAACACCAGGGCGAACCAGCTGAACAACCGAGACGGCAACGAGATCCCGACCCCGATGGCCGTGTCGTCACCCATCAGGACGTTGACACCGCGGGCACCACCGGTGTGCGGAAGAATGAACGTCAGCACGAGCACGAACACGAGTATGGCGACCACCAAAGCCCTTGCCCCGGGGTCGATCTCTCCCGCCACCCGACGCTCGGCGGCCTCCAGGTCCGCCCGATAGGCCTCGAACTCGTCGGGAGATCCGGTCATCGGGCACATCCTGTCGTGGTCGACTCTTGCTCGGGGGGCGGGGCGCCGACCGCAGGCACGCCGAGCCCCACGGTGAGCGGCCGGCGGCCGGCGGCCGCGGCATCACCCGCGGGGGTCCGCCGGTACGACGATAGCGGCGCATCGGCGATCAGGTGGTGGGGTGCGGCGCCGGTGATCGTCGTTGTGACGATATCGCCGGGACGGACTTCGCCGGCACCCGGCGCGAAGTGCACCAGTCGGCCATCGCGGGCACGTCCGGTCATCCGTGCGGTGGCAGCATCCTTGCGGCCCTCCCCGGTGGCCACCAGTAGTTCGACAGTGCTACCGATCAGGGCGGTGTTCTCCTCCAGCGAGATGGCCTCCTGAAGATCGATCAGCCTCTGGTAGCGCTCCTGGACAACGTCTTTCGGAATTTGGCCGACCAGGTCCGCGGCCGGTGTTCCGGGTCGCCGCGAGTACTGGAAGGTGAACGCCGCGGAGAAGCGGGCCCGGCGGACCACCTCGAGGGTCGCGGCGAAGTCGTCCTCGGTCTCTCCGGGGAAGCCGACGATGATGTCGGTGGTGATGGCGGCATGCGGCATGGCCTGGCGCACCCGGTCGAGGATGCCGAGGTATTTTTCCGCCCGGTAGGAGCGGCGCATCTCCCGCAGGACCCGGTCGGAGCCCGACTGCAGTGGCATGTGCAGCGCAGGGCACACGTTCGCGGTCTGCGCCATCGCCTCGATGACGTCGTCGGTGAACTCCGCCGGGTGCGGGGACGTGAACCGAACCCGTTCCAGGCCGTCGATCCTTCCGCAGGCCCGCAGCAGTGCCGCGAACGCGCCGCGGTCGCGTGGAGTGTCATCGCCGAAGGACACGCCGTAGGCGTTGACGTTCTGACCGAGCAGAGTGACCTCCAGGACACCCTGGTCGACCAACGAGCGCACCTCGGCCAGGATGTCGGCGGGCGGGCGATCCACCTCCCGGCCCCGCAACGAGGGCACTATGCAGAACGTGCAGGTGTTGTTGCAGCCCACCGAAATGGAAACCCATGCGGCATAGGCGGATTCACGGGCGGCCGGCAATGTTGAGGGGAACTCCCGCAGCGACTCGGCGATCTCCACCTGGGCCTGCCGGTTGTGCCGTGCCCGCTCGAGCAAAGCCGGTAAGGAACCGATGTTGTGCGTGCCGAACACCACGTCAACCCACGGCGCCTTCGCCAGCACGCTCTCGCGGTCCTTCTGGGCGAGGCATCCGCCGACGGCGATCTGCATGCCGGGGTCGGCCTGCTTGCGCGGCGCCAGGTGGCTGAGGTTGCCGTACAGCTTGTTGTCGGCGTTCTCCCGGACGGCGCAGGTGTTGAACACCACCACGTCGGCGTCGGCCCCCTCCGGCGCCCGCCGGTAGCCCGCGGCTTCGAGCAGTCCGGCGAGCCGTTCGGAATCGTGGACGTTCATCTGACAGCCGTAGGTGCGGACCTGGTAGGTACGCGGGGCCGGTGAGGTCGACGATTCACCGCGTCCCGGGGGCAGCACGGTAGTCACCCGGTTCATGGTACGGAGGCCCCACCGCGGTCGGTAAGGTCGGAGTAATAACCAGGGCGAAAGGAAACCACGACCATGCCCGTACTGCCTTTGCGACTGATCGGTGTCGCGGTCCTTGCCGCCGCGCTGCCCCTCACCGCCACCGCGTGTGGCGGCGGTGGACCGACCGGCGACACGATCGTCATCGGCACGAAGTTCGATCAGCCTGGACTCGGACTGAAGAAGCCCGACGGCACGATGAGCGGATTCGACGTGGATGTGGCCAAGTACGTCGCCAATGAACTTGGCTACCCGGAGGACAAGATCGAGTGGAAGGAATCGCCGTCGGCCCAGCGCGAAAATCTGATCGACAGCGATCAGGTCTCCTACATCGTGGCCACCTACTCCATCACCGACGCCCGTAAGGAGAAGGTCGATTTCGCCGGGCCGTACCTCGTCACCGGACAGAGCCTGCTGGTGGCGGCCGACAATGACGAGATCACCGGCCCGGAGTCCCTGGCCGACAACAAGAAATTGTGTTCGGTGAGCGGGTCTACGCCCGCGCAGCGCATCAAGGACAAATACCCGGGCGTCCAACTGCAGCAGTACGACACCTACTCGGCGTGCATCGAGGCCCTTAAGAATGGCGCCATCGACGCGGTGACCACCGACGAGGTAATTCTGGCCGGATACGCCGCTCAGACACCCGGCGCTTTCAAGATCGTCGGCAAGCCCTTCTCCGAGGAGAAGTACGGGATCGGGCTGAAGAAGGGTGATGGCGAATTGCGGACCAAGATCAACGATGCGCTTGCCAAGATGGAGGCGGAGGGAGCCTGGAAGGCGGCCTTCGAGAAGAACCTCGGGCCAGCCGGTATTCCCACCCCGGCGCCGCCTGCGCTCGACCGCTACTGAGCGCTGGCCAGGGCTGCTTCTCCACGCAGTGAGCCGGTGATCGCCTTCTTCGCACGGCGAAGACCGGTCAACGTCGGTATGGTCGCCTGATGACGGTGGGCGGGGCGGTCCCGATGATCTCGATCAAGGGCGTCAACAAACACTTCGGCACCCTTCACGTGCTCAAGGACATCAATCTCGACGTCGACCGCGGACAGGTCATGGTGGTCCTCGGACCTTCCGGGTCGGGTAAGTCAACGCTGTGCCGCACCATCAACCGGTTGGAGGCCATCGACTCGGGCACCATCGCGATCGACGGAGAGGTGTTGCCCGCAGAGGGCCGCAAGTTGGCGCAACTGCGTGCCGACGTCGGCATGGTGTTCCAGTCGTTCAATCTTTTCGCCCACAAGACGATCCTGGAAAATGTCATGCTCGGTCCGGTCAAGGTGCGCAAGATCGCCACCGAGCAGGCGCGGGAGCGGGCCATGACACTGCTGGACCGGGTCGGGGTGGCAAGCCAGGCCGAGAAGTACCCGGCGCAACTGTCCGGTGGCCAGCAGCAGCGGGTGGCCATTGCCCGCTCGTTGGCGATGCAGCCGAAGGTGATGCTGTTCGACGAGCCCACCAGTGCTCTTGATCCAGAGATGGTCAACGAGGTTCTCGCCGTGATGACCTCACTGGCAGGCGAGGGAATGACGATGGTGGTCGTAACCCATGAGATGGGTTTCGCCCGCCGCGCGGCCAACCGGGTGGTGTTCATGGCTGAGGGCAGCGTGGTGGAGGACGCCGCGCCGGAGGAGTTTTTCGCCAACCCGCGTTCGTCGCGAGCCCGCGACTTCCTCGGCAAGATCCTGAGCCACTAGGCGGGCGGCTATGCGCTCACGTTCCCCGCTGCCACTGCTCGCCCTGGTAGGCCTGGCACTGGTGCTGCTTCTGGCCGGCTGCGGAAGCGCGGAGAAGACGATCACCATCGGCACCAAGTTCGACCAGCCCGGCCTGGCGGTGAAGAAACCGGACGGGTCAATGGCCGGTTTCGATGTGGACGTCGCCACCTACGTTGCCGACAAGCTGGGATTCTCCCCGGATGACATCGACTGGAAGGAAGCCCCGTCGGGCCAGCGCGAGACCCTGATCCAGAACGGGCAGGTCGACTACATCGTCGCCACCTACTCCATCACCGATCAGCGCAAGCAGAAGGTTTCTTTTGCCGGCCCATACCTGCAGACCGGGCAGAGCCTGCTGGTGCGTGCCGACGAGACCGAGATCACCGGTCCGGAGTCCCTGGAGAACGCCAAGAGGCTGTGTTCGGTATCGGGATCGACTCCGGCCCAACGCATCAAGGACAAGTACCCGGGTGTCCAGTTGCAGCAGTACGACACCTACTCGGCGTGCGTGGAGGCATTGCGGAACGGAGCCATCGACGCGGTCAGCACCGACGAAGTGATCCTGGCCGGCTTCGCTGCGCAGTACCCCGGCACGTTCAGGATCATCGGGGAGCCGTTCTCGACTGAGTACTACGGGATCGGGCTGCGACTCGGCGATGTTGAACTGCTCGACAAGATCAACGCCGCGATCGTCGAGATGCAACAGGACGGGAGCTGGAAGGCCGCATTCGACCGCAACCTGGGCCCGGCAGGCATCAGCGCCCCGGCTCCCCCGCCGCTGGACACCGACGCCGGCGGGGGTGCGGCAGCCAAGGTTGACATCCTGGGCAAGTACGGCGGGCTGATCCTGAAGGCCTTCTGGACCACGGTGAAACTGACCGTCCTGGCCGCGATCGGGGCGCTGATCCTGGGAACGGCACTTGCGGCGATGCGCTTATCGCCGGTTCCGATGCTGAACTGGATCGGCACCGGTTACGTCAACATCGTCCGCAACACCCCGCTGACGCTGATCATCCTCTTTTGCTCGTTCGGCCTGGCCCAGACGCTGGGCATCACCCTGGTCGACTCCAACTCGCCAACCTCGATCTCAGACAGCAACTTCCGGCTGGCGGTGCTCGGCTTAGCGGCCTATACCGCCGCGTTCGTCTGTGAGACGGTGCGGTCCGGGGTGAACACCGTGCCGGTCGGTCAGGCCGAGGCAGCCCGCTCGCTGGGCCTGACGTTCGGACAAAACCTACGAATGATCCTGCTGCCGCAGGCATTTCGGGCGGTCATCATCCCGCTGGGCTCAGTACTGATCGCGCTGACCAAGAACACCACAATCGCCTCGGCGATCGGCGTGGCCGAGGCAGCGCTGCTGATGAAGGAGATGATCGAGAACACTGCCGCGCTGCTGGTTGTCGGCGGCATCTTCGCTTTCGGCTTCCTGCTTCTGACGCTGCCGGTAGGGCTGCTGTTCGGCTGGCTGGGCAAACGTTGGGCGGTGGCACGGTGATGAGCGCTTGCGCGAAGAACACAAAAACGGTGATGAGCGCTTGCGCGAAGAACAGAGCAGTCCGGTGACGGCCTCCGTGCTCTTCGACGCGCCGGGTCCGCGGGCCCGGCTGCGTAACCGGATCATCTCGGTGGCGACCGTCGCCCTGGCCGCGGTC
>Ga0209986_10002778_pt1 | contig 15712 bp, 14 predicted proteins | sample BlataG_FD_183168 | JGI IMG/M metagenome (GOLD analysis project Ga0209986, IMG submission 183168) | Deep subsurface microbial communities from Black Sea to uncover new lineages of life (NeLLi) - Black_00105 metaG (SPAdes) (version 2) | ecosystem: Environmental > Aquatic > Marine > Oceanic >...
CCAGTTGTAATTCTCGACGCCGATGCCAGAAGTAGCGGTCATGCCCATCTGCTTCTCTTCCAACCAGCCGCGGAATTCATCCACGGCTTCCTTGGCCTTTTTGATATCCGGAACAAGGTCGGGATGGTCCTTGCCAAAGCGCTCAGCTAGGTTCGAAAGGTAAGTGCTTTCTTGTTTTTTTAGCCTGATCCCGAGATACCAAAGATCTCTGGCATCTTCGATCAAATTCCCCTTAGCCTGTTCGAGAACCTCGGTAATAGCCTTTAACCGCATCTGGAAATCATCATACTGCTCACCCTCGAGAGGAAATATGACTCTGCTTTCTAGTCTATCGGGATTTCCTGATTTGTCAATCAGGGACAATAGATCGAGGGAGGTTATTCTGTTCTTTTCCAAATCGGCAAAACGATCTGTTTATTATCCATGCCTATTTTCAAAATAACAAGGCCCGCCACAAGAGAGAGAAAAACAGCGATGAGGACAAAGTCTATTACTCTTCCGCAATATTCCTGGATTCTCACCGATATTTCCTCTTTCATGCGAATCTTTTATTGACTGGATATGTTTCTTTACTGTAATATTGCTAATACAGCAGGCCATAGGGTTGAAATTGAGTAATAATGAGTAGAAATCAAAGCAACCCCAAAAAGCAAATTCGTATGTTTAACGGGGATTCGGAGAGAGGATATAGTAGGTATTGAAATAGGCAATGTGGATCTGGAAAACAGAAAAATAACTTTCTTGGAAAGCAAAAAGCGCAGGTTTCATACGGTTCCCGTAGCGAATTCAATTCTTCCAAACCTCATTAGATATCTCAATTCCCTCCCAAATGGACGCAAAAAGCTGTTCAGCTTCATGGGCCGGACTGCTTATAACAAACTCCAGTACTACCTCAAAAAGGCTGGAATCAAGAAGAAGCTGGCATTTCATGATTTGAGAAGAACATTCGTTAAAACTGCTAAGAGAAAAGGAATGTCGGACAAAGCAATATCACAGATAACAGACGACAAGCTTGAAACCATAGCTGAATGGTACTCAAACCTTGACCATGATGAACTGAAAGAAGAGGCTGATAAACTGTAAAATTGTTGATTTTTTTCAAGTTATTAGTATAGAATTCGAATTGATTAAAACGAGGAACCATTAAGAATAATGATTGATTTTTGGGTGGCTGTTCTACTTACAGCAATAGTATCAGTTCTAACAATTCTGGCAGATTGGCTAGCATCAAAATTTATTTTTGCCATCAGAACATTACGCTCAATACGTGATATTCTACAGTCAGGCCTCTCCTCGAGTGAAGTTCGTGATCGTATAAGAAACGTACTTGAACGTTATAAGTCTTCCCGAGCTGGTTTATTAGCTTGGGGTACAGATTTAGCTACTGTAGCGATTTCAATGGATTTTGTTGCATTAGGAATATGGATTCATAACTCAAACATGTTTCCTTTCTTCTCAAGGTTTAATTCAGAAGACGTATCTCGGGAAATACCAGTTTGGCTTATTGTGATTTGTCTCCATACAATACTTCTTTTTGTTTCCTTAATATTCAAAAATAATTACGCAGAAATCACTTCAAGTACCACAACAGAAGATATCGAATCATTTCCAAAGAAAGCTTGGTTTGCCCAAAATGGTTGGATGATTGCAGCAAACTCAACAGGATTTTTCTCTTTGTTAATAGGCATATTAGTTTTTACAAATTCTATATGATGCTTAAATGACTGAAATTTTATCTATTTTACAAAGTGCAGTAGCAGGAGGAGCGGTTGCAATATTGATTAGTGCAATTCTGAGAAAAATAATGAAAGATACAAAAAGAAAAAGGAAAATTGAAGTAGCAGACTATGTGGTTGAAGTAGATTTATCTGATCCAGAAAAAGTATCTCAAGAGATTATTTCTATTTTAGATAAACCTCAAGTGTTTATTGCTTATTCTTCTAATGATAAAGAATTTGCAGAAGAAATCGCAGAGAGCCTTCAAAAAAGGGGCCTAAGAATTTGGATTGATATTCAGCAGATAAAACCGGGAGATAAATTGATACAGAAAATAAAGGAGGGCCTAAGAAAAAGTGGCTTTTTCCTTGCCATAGTCTCGGAATCAGCAATTAAATCCCCCATGACTGAGAAAGAGTTTAAAATGGCGGTAGTAAGAGAGCGAGACGGAAAATGGCCTCGGGTGATTCCTGTTAAAATTGATGATGTAGATATGCCTGAATATTTACGAGATAAGGTTTATTTAGATATTCGAAAAGGATATCAAGAAGGCCTTGATAAGATAATGCAAGTCGTTACACAATCCTCAGAATAATCCCTGATTATTTTAAAAAATAAAAGGAAAAGAAGAGTATAAAAATGCCCCCACAAAAATGGATGAAATTTGCGTATAAAATTTCAGAGGTAAATAAATGGCGTTTATTTACTCAATAGGTTTAATTTTCCCATAAGGACCTGCAACAATAACATCCATACATGTTTTATGAAACTTAGCTAATGCATAAGTGATTTCTTCTTGTGTAGGTATGCCTTGGTCAAATTTCCCTTTTATTACATCTGTGACTTTTCCAGTTTCGTTCATATATGCCATCATGGCCAGAGCAACTTCAGCCGGCAAGAGAATAGTCAAAGATTGCATTTCTTTTTTAAAGATCTCATATTTCTCAATGAAATCATAACCTGGCTTAGCTTCTTCATCACTAATTTGTTCAGGATATTTAGTAGCAATCCGTTGTAACATATCATGGAGACCAATTGTGAGGTTATGGTGTTCAGTAATTAATTTTGCTGCCTTTTGGCACGCGTCCACTCTTTGTTGCCAAACAAACAATTCATAGCTTTTTCGAGTACGATAACGTTCGAGAAGGCGAGATAGATAATATCCAAAAGCCACAGCGATCAATCCAATGAGGACTTTATCGAGAATGATCATGAAGAGATCCTGCTGAAATTCAGTCATAAATCTAACCCAATTATTATTTAAAAGTATTTTACCAGATTGAATGTCCCAAAAACACCTGTTTTCTGAAACACCCCAAAACACCCAAATCCACGAAGGGATCAAGCCATGAAATAGAGGAGGGATTTTGAAACAAGGTAGAAATGCCCAGGCTACTTCGTTTTGCCAAAGCCTCCAGATTTCGTTACCGTACCACCGGGGCCGGCTTTATTGCTGAAGCCACCCACTACTTTCATTCCATGGCCAGAAACGACCTTTGTCTGGTAACTGGGAGCTCCAAATACACCTCTGGGAATCTGACTTTGCGGGGAAATTTCCCTGAAGTCAAAGGCTTTATGCACAACTTCATTTAAGAACACAGGCTTGTTTGATGTGGATGCTATTTCCTGTAACTTTGCCTGAATGGTACTCCGGTCACTTTGTGGAAGAATACTGACGTCGAAATTCAGCTTTACTATATGTAGTGCAATGCCTTTATCTTTTGCTACTGCCAATGCTCCTGATGTGAAACCTTGTGTAGTAAGCATAAGGGCCTTATGGGCAGATACTTGTTGCTTAACATACTGAAGAAGTTCAACTTCTCCCTTCTTAACTTTGTTATTTCCTCGCCACTTGGCATTTACTATGTGAAGATATTTAATTAATTCGTTTTCCGTCTTCCAATAAAGATCGATCTGATGTTTGTACTCCGGTAATCCTGGGCGAGTAGGATTATGCATGTGGCCAGATTTTATCTGATCCACATTTATGCCAAGCTTATCGGATAAGAAGTAACGGCAGAGTTCCTCATACTGTTGACTGTTCATCCTATCTTTCCGCCTTTAAAATAATTCTTATTTCTTGCCAGGTTTTTTAGCTCGTCTTTTGATATCACCGGATTGATTCATAACGCCGATTTTTGTGTTATTAAGTCTATCAATAGCATCAGGCACGAATCTGTCGGGGACAGCGATGTATCTGGATTTATTAAATCCCTGAAGCTGCCTTACCCCATCTGACAATGTGTCAATACTTCGTTCTACCTCAATAGCTTTATCTGAAGTTTGTACATCAACGCCTTTACCGGGATTATAATCTGTCTTGTACTTTTGAGCTATCTTCTTGGCAATGTCATCGTGAGCACTCATTTTAAGCTCCTTTATAAAATTATACAATATATTGTTGTACAAAAATAAAATACCACAACTTATTGTATTTGTCAAGGTTCAAAATCAAAATCACATATCTCAATTTCCCACCAACAACATTTATAAACCCCCTCCACCAATAATTAAATAACACCAGATTTATACAATTTTGATGGTGTTTATGAATATCACTAGCTGCCGGAAACTTTCAAAGTCAAGCACGGTCTACATTCTCAAGCAGATTAGGGAATACTTCAAATTTCCGATCGGCTGCCTTCTCGAGATCCACGCAACGGACGAGACCGAGGGCGGCCAGCCGGTCATCATGATCAAAAAAGTTGAGAGGAAGGAGGTTGAGAAAAATGATGGATAGGGAAGATGCAATTGAATATCTTGAAAGAAAAGGAGAGATAGGGGAACACATAAAAAAGACAAAAATGGAAATCCCTTTATATGAAAATCGGGATTTCTTGATCAGCAATTAAGGACAAGGTCTATTACTCTTCCGCAATATTCCTCCGCAATATTCCTGGATTCTCACCGATATTTCCTCTTTCATGCGAATCTTTTATTGACTGGATATGTTTCTTTTCTGTAATATTGCTAATACAGCAGGCCATAGGGTTGAAATTGAGTAATAATTGGTAGAAATCAAAGCAACCCCAAAAAGCAAATTCGTATGTTTTATACATAATATACCTTATGCGACACAATATTAAGGCTAAATATAAATAGCTGATAATAAATAAGATGGGAATTTCCTCTGGCTGTGGATATCTTCCCTGCCCATATTTTGTGCAGCTGTGGGAAAATAATTAATAATTTTATCTATGATTTTTATCTAGATAATATTATAATATAAATGCGTGAATTTGGGGGTTTCATTTTATGTATATTAAACATACAAAAATATTAAATTATCGCGCTCTACAAAATGTTTCTATTCCTTTAATGCAATTTAGTGTTTTATTGGGTGAAAATGACGTGGGGAAAACTTCTGTTTTATACGCACTGGATTCTTTTTTTCAAAATAAAAAAATTTCAGATCCAGATTGTTACTTTAAAAGAGATACAAGTAAAAATATTACAATAGAACTAACCTTTGATAATCCCCCAAATGATTCAGATCTTGAAAAATGCAAAAGAAATGATAATACAATAATAATTTCTAAAGAATTCGCTTTTGATAAAGCTCCTGTCGCTGAATTGATTCTAAATGATGGATCAAAATGTGAGGTTGATAAGAATATTTTAAAAAAGTGGTTTTCAGCTGATAATTTCCATTTCATACCTGTGAGAAGAGATCTAAATATTCAATTTTCTATGAATAAAACCGCTCTTCTAGGGAAGACGCTCAGAGCAAAAATGAAAAGTGTTATAGAGAATGGCGATGCAAATGAATCTCTTCAGAAATTGCAGCAATCCTTAAAAGAATCACTAAAAGATCCTCAAGATGCTCTACAAGGTTATTTGCGAGAACAATTACACAATGAAAAAATTAAATTAAATTTTAAAGATTTGAGCATTGACCCGGTCGAAGGCATTGATTTCTCTATAAGGCTTTCTGATGATCGAGTTGATGATATATTAATTCAAAATCGAGGTGCGGGAACTCAAAACAACTTGATAATTGCATTATTTCGTTTAATTGCAAATATGAATGTAGGAGAATACTTCATTTTTGTTATGGAAGAACCTGAAAACAGTCTGCATCCAAAGGCTCAGCGTCAACTGCTTGCAGTTTTGCAAGAAATTAGCCAAAACTCACAAATTATTGTTACTACTCATTCACCTGTATTTTTAGAACGTAGCAAATTTGAAAATAATATAATTTTGACTCGTACAATTCATGGCAATACAATCGCAAAGACTTTCAATGTTGATTTGCTTGATCAGTTGCGAATAGATTTAGGTATCCGTCCATCAGATGCTCTCTTAAAAGGTGGCGGTAATTGTGCGATATTAGTCGAAGGGAACACAGAGGAAGAAGGATTTCCTGTGTTCATGGAAATGTTAGGATTAAGTGAATTCCAGCTCGGAATAGCAATCATAAACATGCGTGGAAGCGATACAAATAAGGTAAACAACATAGCAAGATTACTTCTCGCTTATGACATTCCTTGTATCGTTGTTTTGGATAATAATGCTCAAAAAACAGAAGAAGATATAAAACGAGAAGCAAAAGCAAGCCTCCCCAATCTTAGAAAAATATATCGCTTGTCAAAAGGAAATATTGAAGACTACTACCCTCTTGAAATAGTAGCAGACGTCATAAATAAGGAACTTAATCCGACCACTCCAGTTTCAGTTAATGATTTTGATACAAAAAAACATGGAAAAGAAAGATTAGACAATTTTAAAAGAGTGATGCATGAGCATGGAGCAGGAAGTTCAATTGGAATATTGAAACGAAGTTTAGGATTAGTTGGAACAAAGCTAATGAAAGCTAAACGTATTCCTCTAGATGATGAACTAGCATTAATTTTTAAAGATGTTAAAAAAATTGTAGACGAGTAAATCCCCTGGCTTTACGGAAAAAAGTCATTCATATTCCTCATACCCAGTTGGAATTATATTTAGAGAAATAAAAGAAGTAGGCAACCTCTATTTTTTATGGATTCCTTGTCCCCTTACAATCAGGATATTTTAAACACGACCAGAATTCACCATACTTACCTCTTCTCAGGCTCATAGGACCACCACATTGTGGACAGCTTGGCACCTTGTTTGATCCAATCTCAATATTTCTGGATGGAGCTTCACTTCTGAGCCTTCCTGATCTTTCTAGGAACGCACACCAACTGCAATTGTCAGGATCTGGAGATGGCAAAGGTCCGTCCAAAAGATGAATTACTTCTTGCAGGAAACAGTAAAAAGATTCATCATCTCGAGGAATTTCGATCCAGTCCATGTTACCTTGAAGAACCTGGCGATGTAACGAAATCAGTTCACAGTTATCAGGAGAAAAATATAGAAGTCCAAGCTTAGATATTGGTTTCAGCTCCATTGCTCCTTCAGATGGATTTTCTAGTGCAAGAGCATACGCATGGAGCTGGCGACTATACAAATTTGTCTTTTCTTCAGCAGGATTTCCTGTTTTAAAATCTAGGACAGCATAAGAGCCGTTGTCTAGAGTGGCGACTATGTCAAAACGGCCGCTTATATAACATGTACTGTCGCATTCGTCTAGTTGAATTGGTTTAGATCTGACGCGTTTCTCGCCATAGGTAACAACACCAGGGGGAAGATCAGGGCAAAATTTCTCTGTTCGCATATCTGAATAATAATTCTTTTGGAGATCGGCAATGATACTAAATATGCCTGGGATAGGAATTGATGGTTGCGATATTCCGTGCTTAACCTTTAAAACGAAACAATGCTTACACTGCTCGTATAAAAAAGTAAGATCAGATGGGCTTAGTTTATATTCAATCATCACTCCTCTCCCCTATTTTTTATCTTGTCAGCACTTTGACAATTCTATCCTCATTCAGCAGTCCGTTTCTCATGAGAAGCCTGACAGGAAATTCTTTGATAGTAGAATTTTTAAATCCATCAAGTATTTTCATCAATCCTCTCGAGGTAAGCAGGGATAGATTCAGCTCATATTCGTATTCACACGCTCCGATAAAGTCGTCTGAGAACTCATTTGCCACAATTATTGCTTTGGTCACATGATAATTTTTCTTCTCACAAAGATTCACATAGGATTTCAGTTGTCTGGATACGGAGGTGTAATGGTTATATTCTTGATCCTTTTTTGTTTTGCATTCGACAAGAATGAGATCTTGATTTCCAAGATTGATTAATACATCAATTTTATGGCGGCTGGTATTGAGGCTATTTTTCAATTTGTTGTCTGTATTGAATCCAAGTATGTTGAATATTTTTTGTGTGATTTTTTCATACAACAATCCTAATTCGACCTCTTTGACGAACAGCCCCTTCTCGTGCAACGTTTTTATGTCTCTTCGTCCGATCGCATCAAAATTTTCGATATAAAGATCATCGATGTTCCTATAGTTTCCGATGATATTTTTAACTAAATTTCCTCTGGATTTACTGTTATGACCTTTGCAAAAATTTAGAAGCTCATCTCGGGTAAAAAGATAGAGTATGTCTCTAGGCTTGATGTTATATTTGTTCAGCAATTCAGAAGACATCACGTTTTCATCTTGAAGTTCGAATTCTTCTTTTATTTTGTCGTTGATTTTTTGGAAGCTGCCTGCCAGATCTTTTAAAAGACTGTTAAAACCATCACGGGAAAGGCTAATCGTTTCTTCTTTCTCAAGGTCATTGAAGTATTTAATCAAATTCGCGACTTTTTCTTCAAGAGAACGTCCAAATTTTTCGATATCCACCTCAAGCCCCTTCTCCATGAGTGCATGAAGCCTTTTGGATTTGTCAGTTTTGGATGTTCCTGGCCGGAATATAATTTCAGTAAGCAAATTTGTAACATTAATTCCTTGATTTAAGATCTCCTGAATTTTCTTTTTCCTGCTCCATTTTCTATCGATATTATGTTTTTTAGTTATAAGATTGATCTCAGGGTTGCTTAGATTTTTCAGAATCCGCCTTAGGAATTTATTGGGCAGCTCTATTCCAGCAATTTCTCGCAATAGCCAAATAAACTCATCAGGAACGTACAAAGTGTTTGTTTTTCTATTGAAAAAGATGATTCCTGATTCCTTCAATTCATTCAATAACTCATCAACTTTAAATTTTTCTAAAGGGATTACAATATGGGAAATCCACCTGACCTCTTCATTTGACAATTCTAGATTTTTTTCCAGAGTTTGAAGAATTGACTTTTCTTCCCAGGAAAGCTGTTTTTCCTGATTCCGGATGAGATCATTTTCATAGGCAGTTTGTACACAGTTTTTATATATTTGGTAATCTCTTTTTCGTTGGTGCTCTAAATCTTCGCCTCCATTCTCGAGGAGTTTTTTGAAATTTTTAATGTTTGATTCTAGCTTTGCATGCTCTTTGTTGTATAGTTTAAGGAACCATTCCCTTGACATCATTGAGTTTCCGTCCCTGATAAGAATATCCACTTGAATATCGAGCTGATAATCACTAAATTTGATTTTTTCTTGAAGGTGTTTTTTATATCGAGGAGAAAGAAGTTCGAAAAGTTGAACGATGTTTTCATCATCCACATTTTTAAGCTGTCCATCCCCTTTAGATAATATTTTATCGATTTTGGGCTTTGATTTTCTAAGATCGCTGCAAAAACCATCTAAAATTTTTAAAAAAGCGCTCTTCTCAATCTGATTAATAGTAGCAAGAACATCGATTAGTCTCATAGTGTCCTCCTGATGCTGACATCTCCGTAAATATTATTAGTCGGATAATTTGCGAATGTCAAATTTTGCTGAACTGGAGTAGATATGGATTTTAATGAAGCAAGTTCGTTCATGCAATTTGACTCCGCAACAACCTCCCTTAAAAACATGGCCACATTTTAATTATTACGCAATTTATAATTCATGTAAATCACCACTTAAGGTGATTTTGAGGGGGATATTACATAAACAAAGATAAAAAAAATCATTATACGGCAAGCCGAACGCCTTCTTGAAGCTCTGAGAGGCTCATATTGGCTAGTTCTGCACCTCGGCTTAGAGTAATAATCTCTTCGCTTACGGCATAATGGAGAAGTTGTCTGAAACGTATCGCTTCTTCCCTAGCAGTGTTGAGAATATCAGCGGCGTACAAATTTTAACTTGTCTACATTTTGTTCGATAGGACCAATCACATCGGAACGAGTAGCAAGTCCGGTAGCAAGAAACTTCCTCAACTCTCCTGCGATGTAAAAATCAGAAGTGGAATCAAGTACAAGTTTTGTATCACCTATCCATTGCCCTTTAAGGCCAATACCAGCATTAGCAAGTCCTGCGGCAACGTCGATTTCTGGGAATTTAGTCTTTATTTCCCCGCCTATCTTGCTTGAAAAGCTTAGCTCTGCATGCATCCCTCGTACTCTTAGGGCTCTTGACAATACGAGATGTCCGTTAATTAATAAATCTCTTTTTACACTGTGATCATCAGAAAGATCCAGTATCTTTTGTTTAAAAGGACCTGTAATGATGTCTACCCATTGGACTGAATCAGCTTTTACACTTATTTTTTGGGCTTTTTTTAATTCGATACTGAGATCGCCTGAGATAGATAAAGAGCTCTCCAAGGATAAGTCTGCACCAATATTTGTACTACTCGAACTCATTCCCTCACATGAAAAAATTTGACCAATGTTTATTAACGATTCTGGATCGGATGCATATTCACTGAATAAGTGACTGACCTGGATGCCCCCTCCTCCTGTTGCGAATTTTTGTAAAATCGTCCCGGGTCCGAGGTTGTTGGATGGTCCAAAAAAAAGAATGTCTCGGCCTAACAAATCATTCTTGGCACATTTCTTTATCACAGATTTCCATATGGCCCTGGCATCATCTTTACATCCACTAAGCAGTAACAGAATTAAAAAGGTACACGCAAAAGTCAAAACTCTCCTTAATAGAATTTTTTGATGTTTCATTTTTTTCTCCTTTGTAAAAAGTTTTTATCTGAATTCAAAAAATTTAATCGGATCAAACCAGAGCTTAGGGTATCCCTCTTTATTTGGATCACAAGCTTTCATTAAACGGTTACACAAATCAGCCCCCCAACCAAACGAAGGTGGATTTCGAGCCATTGTAACTTCTGCAACGGCAATCAGCCATGCAACTCGAGGAGCAGCATAGCTCGTGCCACAAAGATTTTCTTCGACATTCAGGCGTCCGTCATAAGCAATTGCCATAGCCGTTCCAATAGCCTTCTCTGCAAGCCTGGAGGAGTTGCATATTAATTCGAAGTTTTGCGGATCCATATTCATCACTGCGATTGTGTCTCTGTGGCTGATGCATCTTTGGGCAAAATCTCTCCGATTGGAATTAATATTTTCGTTGTTATTACCAGCGGCTGCAACGACAGCCCCTGAAATATCCGAGGGATAATAGACGAGTAGACTGTCCTCTCGGACAGTCCATGATTCGTTTATAAAAAAGACTGTATCATTATTTCTTGCATAAAGATTCCCGATTGAAAGCAAGCTGTCCAAGATAACTTTATCTGTTCTCAGTTCAGAAGAGGAATTCCCCCCCCAATCTTGCGGAAAGTTATTTCTGACGATTCTCTCTGCTTCCCTTTTCGCTTGTCTAATTACATCCGAAGGGAGTTGGGTAGTTCCTTCATTTTTCCATATGTTGATAAGATAGTGAGTTTGCAAGATGGCCTCAAGAAATGGGGTTGCCTGTTGCTCTTTTGAAGTTGGGACATAGATGACTTTAATCCTGTTTTCGGAATCAAGGCTCCGAAATTCTTCAAGTACTCTGGCGATGTACTGGCAATGCGGATGGGAAGGATTTTCAAATTCTTCACTTTCAGACAAACCTGGAAATGATATTTCAAAAATGGAAGTCCAAATATATTCAAGAATCTCTCTCATCTGCAAATGGGACTCGATATAGCTTTCTGAATCCGGCCAACCAGTATCGACGATGAATAAGAAAACATCGCGATTTGCTTGTTCTCTGAGTAGAGTCTGTATAAGCTCTCGCTCAAAGGGCTGTAGGACATAATGATCTTCAGTTAAATTCGTTGTTTCAGAGACTGGCGGACCGGTAAAATTTATGGTCATAGGAAAATTGAAAAAAGATGTATAATTCATCATCTTTTTATCCTCGAGTATTTTTTGAGCTTCAACCAAGGGGACTTCCAGATCTATTAAAAAATATTGAGATGCATTCCTGTTCAGATCCAGGATTTCAGGAGTTCCTTTATACTCCAATTCTGGACGAGTTATCGGCACAGGTTCTCGGCGAGTTATTTTCTCTGAACTGAATACGGAAATCTTCGGTACATAATTTAAAGATTTGAGCTTATTGAAATTCTTGATTGCTTTTTTTGGAATGTAAGGAATAAGAAGCTTTCCAGCCTTCAATTCTTCAGGCTTATCCGCATTATTCAGGGCAAGAATAGATTGGTCTAAAAGAGAATAAGAACGAGGAAGATAACTGACTGCATCTTTTTCGTAAGTCGATATTCTATATTCATTGAGTATGAGTTCGCTGAGGGTGCCTTGGCTTGGAAATGTGATTTCCCGGACAGGAAGCAAATCTATAAGATTTGAAATCATTTCGATGCTTTCATTAGAATCGTCATAAGCAGTCTTGACCTTAATTTGGACAAGAACATCCAGCTGTTCTGCCTGGTTTTCTGGAGTAATTAGAAAATTAAAGTTAGCAGTAAGGAGGGAAATTAAAACAATTTCCGTCAAGAATGTCATCTTTCTAGAAGTGGGATTTTCCCACTCTTTCCCCCTTTTTTATGTTATTTCGAAAGAGTTACTAGGAAAAACCTTCTTGAGCGTACTCAATATAAGAAATTGAGATTTAGATGTCAAGCAAAACATAGCCATATATCGTCTCAAATATAGACAAGGAGGATATAACTTCATATAAATTATTTCTCAATTAATCTCTCTTCAGGATTTATTTTCAGGTCATTAAGTAGTCTACTTGGGAGAAAAATCTCTTGGTCTAGATACAATCTTGATAGAGTATTCTCAGGAATTGCTTTAAGTTAGCTGTTGTTAACGGAAAGACATTGCTCTTCTGCTCAAGAAGATGCTTTATTTATTGAGTAAATCGGCTCGCCAGCCAGCCTTCAACTGTTGAGATAGACTCCATCAAGTTCATGGTTTTCAGGAAATCTGGCGGTTATAGGTTTGGATTGTCTTTCTCATTTTATTATTCCCTCAGTTGTACATATTTATCATGTTATTTTGAAGGATTAATCAAGTGAGACCTATAGGAGAATTAAATTTGAAAAAGATGCCTCTTCCCTAACCTCATATTCAGCAGGTTCCTTTTTCTTCCATCTTTTCTGATTCAGGATTATCAAGAAATTTCGGTAGTAAAAATCTAAGAAGATTTCCAACATTCAAGTTTTTTTATTCCAAATTTTTTTAGTACGAGAACAGCCTCAACCCTAAATCTTCACCGATCTAATCCCCTTCCCTGTCTCGTATGTGAATAGCTCTATTCCATTGAACTGTCCTCCGCTTCCCTCCTCGAGCCAACCTCCGGTATTAAACATTGTCACATTTAAGCTTTGGTCATTGAAAGGCTGAATAACCAGCCGTTTTGAATCCTTTATTCCAATCGGTCTATGAGAATGGCCGAAAATGATCATCTTAGGATTGACTGGGATGTTCAGGTTGTTTTCCTTATTCAGGCTTTCAATCTCCGCATTGCTGGATTTGTAGTAATTGATCATTTTTCGATGGGTCTCAGGTTTATACTCCCAATTCTCATCTTGCCTGGGAGAAGAATCAGGCCTTTTTTCTATGCACTTTTTAAGTCCCCCTTTGGCTAAATATATGCCTATTTTTATGAGCCAGTGTTTTGGATTGTACCAGTTGAATTTGAAAGCATCTTTTTCGAGAACCTTTTCCAGATTATCAACGTATCTCATTATTTTTTTTGACCTGTTGGCTTTAAATTCATATTGAATTTCTCTAATAACATCGGATAAGGGACCTGCCTGACCGACTCCGGAGCTTGAAAGCTGAGCTAATGGAAAATTCAAATGAGCCAGATTTTTAATCGTAAGCGGAGGTTCACCTATTTCGAGTTCCTTTCCAAATATTGGAGGAGTCCATTCACTTAGAAGAGACCAAAACAATTGAAAATATTGACCGTGGGTCATCAGGATGCATTCTTCTTGATCTGTAATCAGGTAGACATTGGGAAAGGCGATATAGAATTCAAGTTCTTTGTCGGCCAGAAAATCCAGGAATAATCCTCCGTAAGGTTTTTGGGGATCCGTACTGTGGGTTACATTGGCTAAAAATATCTCTTGGCCGGTATGGCCTGCTCTGTCATCCAATACGGCAGGAACGGACATTTTGAACAGGGAGATATCCTTTTTTGTCTTATCAGTGATGCGTTTGATGATGTTGGTCTGATACTCAACCGTATGCCAAATATCATAATCATGGTTTCCCGGAACATAGAGGATTCTTTTTGTGATTTCGTCTTTGGCTACCTGCTTGAAAAAAACCTTGGCTACATTGTATGCATCTTTGTAGTCCTCTATGGCTACATCGATCACATCGCCGAGCATGATCAGGTAGTCGTTATTTGTGCCGCAAGCTTCTGTGAATTCATGGTATTTTGGCCCAAGAGTTGGGGTGCCGCTTGAATCGAGCACGGCCAGTTGGCTGGTTTCATCTCCGAAATGAGTGTCTGAAGTGATGACAATTTTCATTGGCCCCTCCATTATGGATATGCAGAAAAGAGGGGGATTTTATTTGATATGGCTTCAGGCTTGGAGAGATGATTTTTTAGATGGTCGTGGGTATATTGTTACGAATTTGAGAAAATTCATCTTGTTGAACATTTGCCCCTCTATTACTGCTTTTCATATAGATAGATAAGTCTTTGATGTGAAAATGTCAAGGAAAAATTTGGATAAGGATAAGGCAGGGAGTTCGAATTTTAGGGTGAGATAGGATTTTTTGTGAGCCGGAATCTGGATTTTCCGCGATTTCCAATGCAAGGATATCAGGGTTCGGCAGGTTTGGCTTCGACGACTCCGATGGCTTTTCTGTTGGCGAATAAGGCATAATCGACAGGGCCGACTTTTGTGGGGAATTCCCGGATGGCTACGCCTGGGCCAGCACCTAGATTGACGTTCAAGCGATCTTGAATGATCCAGTTGGCTTTTTGGAGTTGTTTATCAATTTCCTGTCTGGCTTTTTCTTCCGGTTTCATTTGGTTTTGATTTAGTCGATTCCCAGGAGACTAGATTACAAAAATAAAGAGGTTTTGGCAAGGATTATGAGATTTATGTTAACAAGCTCTCCATCTCTAATTGAATAGCTGTTTAACCTCTCCCTTACCAACGAATTGAGACAATATTTTATAATTGTTTTTTTCGAATCTGATTCTTCCTGCAACGATGGCAGGATGGATCTTCAGTTGTTCTGACAAAAGAGCCGCTTCTTTTGAAAGGTTTTTTGCATCCAAATCAACTTTATTCCAATATTCCTTTGGAATTAGGGCGTTTTGGGCAATTCTGTCGGCCTCCCTCTCCCTTTGATCTCTATCTCCAATGTTTGAATGTTGAGGTTCGAACTCATCTATAATGATATTTGTGTCATCAATTGTTAAATGTTTCGCAAGATGTGCTAATTCATGAAGGAGACAAAACCAAAAATTGTCTATCCGATCATATCTCATAGTCAGGGCTATAATTGGCTTATTTTCCTCTAAAATCATCACAGCTCCATCAAGAAAGGTTTTTTTCAAGTGAGGGACAATAAAGAATTGTATCCCATGTTTTTCAAGATATTCTTTCGCAAGTAAAGGACCGTCTTTAAAATAACTGAGTTTTGATAAATCTGATAAATTGATGGATCCCAGCTTATAATTCTTGTCTAATGGATTTTTCTCGGAAAGTTCCATCATTCTAAGACACCAAGCCATCAGTGCATACCTATTGGTCCGTAACTTTTTAAATGAGCTTCCACTTGTATGGAATGATAATCTGGAAAAGCTTTTCATGCCACCAGCCTCTTGTATAT
>Ga0209986_10002779_pt1 | contig 15711 bp, 12 predicted proteins | sample BlataG_FD_183168 | JGI IMG/M metagenome (GOLD analysis project Ga0209986, IMG submission 183168) | Deep subsurface microbial communities from Black Sea to uncover new lineages of life (NeLLi) - Black_00105 metaG (SPAdes) (version 2) | ecosystem: Environmental > Aquatic > Marine > Oceanic >...
GCCCTATGCTGCCCAAGGATCTGTGGTCGATAAAAGGTATAGCATGCGGCGGAACAGACAGCGTTGTTTACAGAGAGAAAATCAAGAATATGTGGGGAGTGCGCCCCCTGGATTCATATGGTAGCACCGAGGGCCTCATCTTGGCTATGCAGACCTGGGATTATGAAGGCATGACCTTTGTCCCCAACCTCAACTTCTTCGAATTCATTCCGGAGACGGAGCATTTCAAATGGCGGCTCGACCATTCTTACGACCCGAGGACTGTTTTGCTTGATGAGGTAAAGCCTGGCCAGAATTATGAGATAGTGATCACCAATTTTCATGGCGGGGCGATGGTCAGATACAAAACAGGGGACATAGTCAGAATAAGCTCGCTCAGAAACGAGAAGCTGGGCATTGATATCCCTCAGATGATGTTTGAGAGGCGGGCTGATGACTTCATTGACCTTGGTCTCATCCGGCTGACCGAAAGGGTAATCTGGCAGGCCATTGAAAACACCAACATCTCTTATGCAGACTGGACAGGGCGCAAGGAAATAGTAGGGGAGAGGCCGGTGCTACACCTGTATCTTGAACCGAAAGAGGGGTGTGTTGCTAGCGAAAAAGGTGTAGCCACAGCGGTATATGAGCAGCTTAAGAAATTGGATGACGGCTTTATACACTACGACCTGCCGAGCATGGAAAGGCTGCTTGACTTCAAGCCAATAGAAGTCACTTTGCTGCCTGAAGGCGCCTTTTCGAATTATATGGCCTACCGGCAGGCTGAAGGTGCTGATTTGGCCCAGTTGAAGCCACCTCACATTAACCCTTCGGACAAAGTCATTGCCCTGCTCGGAGCCAAAGTCGAGGTGGTGTCTGAGAGGGAGGTTGCGGCTGAAGGCAAGACTGAGGCCGCAGCGCGACGGTAGTGTTGAGCCTGGTTGTGATTCCCCTGGCCGATGTCGCAAGGTATCTTAAACGGTCGCCGCACTTTAGTTTCCTCGTGTATTAGTACTTTAGTCCCTACTGGTTAGTACTTTAGTCGCTCTTGACAGTCTGCCCGGACGGGCACATAATTAGGCAAACTCATAGATACAAGGCTCTAGACGAACCTTCATAGTCTGATTCCTGGAATCGCTGGTTAGTTTGAAGGTGTATTATGTCTCAACTCACCGAGCTTCTAAGACAGAACAGGAAAGATGAGCTGTGGCAGATGTGTTGCGGCTTTATTGACCTCAGTCTGGGGCAGTTCATGGCTATCCAGCGGCGGTTATTGCTGAACCAGATCGAGATGTTGAGAGACTGTGAACTGGGAAGGAAAATGATGCGCGGTGCCATGCCCGAAACCGTGGAGGAATTCAGGGAGCAGGTGCCGCTGACTACTTATGCCGACTATTGTCCTGAGCTTCTGGAACAAAGGGAGGATGTCCTGCCGGCCAAGCCCGTTTTCTGGCAGCATACCTCGGGCAAGTCTGGAGAATACCCTTTTAAGTGGGTGCCCGTCAGCGAAAGACTTGCCCATGAGCTGGGAACACTAATGTTCGGCGTTGGGGTTTTTGCTAGCTGTGAGGGGAAAGGTGATGTTTCCAAAGCTACTAAGGAACACCCAAAGATTGTCTATGCGGTAGCTCCCAAACCCTACACTTCGGGTGTCCTTACCCATATTATGCAACAAGAGGTTGATTCGCATTATCTACCGCCTTTGGAGAAAGCTGAAAGCATGCCCTTTGAAAAGAGGGTACAGGAAGGCTTTCGTCTGGCTTTGTCCCAGGGGTTTGACTACTTTTTCGGTTTGTCCCTCGTTCTGGTTGCTGTTGGGGAGCAGTTCAAGCAGCATTCAAGTGCGCTGAAGGTTCTTGCCTTGTTGTCCCAGCCCAGAGCTCTATTTCGACTAACCAAGGGATTGGTCAAGAGCAAGCTGGCCCGACGTCCTATGTTGCCCAGAGACCTGTGGTCAGTTAAGGGGATTATGGGTGGTGGTACTGACAGTGTCGTCTTTAGGGAAAGAGTGAAGAATCTATGGGGGAGGTATCCTTTAGACACCTACGTTTGTACAGAAGCTACCCTTATAGCTACCCAGACCTGGGACTATGATAGTATGACCTTTATCCCCAGCCTCAACTTCCTCGAGTTTATCCCGGAGGCAGAGTACGGCAAGTGGCAGCTTGACCATTCCTACCAGCCAGGAACCGTCTTGCTTGATGAGGTAAAAGCTGGCGAGAACTATGAGATAGTCATCACCAATTTCCACGGTGGTGCCATGGTCAGATATAGGGTGGGTGATATGGTCAGAATAACGGCGCTGAGAAATGAGAAGCTGGGCATTGACATACCGCAGATGGTTTTTGAGAGGCGAGCCGATGACCTCATTGACCTTGGGCCCATTCGGCTGACGGAAAAGGTAATCTGGCAGGCGATTGAAAACACTACCATCCCTTATACAGACTGGACAGCGCGTAAAGAAATCATTCGCGAGAGCGGGGCGTTGCATCTCTATCTTGAGCTCAAAGGTACTTATGTCGCGAGCGAAAGGGATATTGCGGCAGCGCTGTACCAGCAACTCAAGCGGATGGACACTGGCTTTGTTCACAAGGACCTGGCAAGCATGGAAAGGCTGCTTGACTTCAAGCCGATAGAGGTTACTCTGCTGGCCGAGGGTGCCTTTGCTAATTATATAGCTCAGCGGCAGGCTGAAGGCGCTGATTTGGCTCACTTGAAACCACCTCACGTTAATCCCTCGGAGAAGGAGCTTTCCTGGCTCGGAGTTGAAGCGGTTCCGCCTGAAGGTGAGGCTGCAGCTCGGGCCAAACGGCAGGACTGAACCAGGTCTTAAGTCGACTTGTTATCGTGAAGCGACCCTGACGGTCGCACTGTTTTTTTGCTTGGCCACTAGTACTTTAGTCTGTCTTGACAAGCTTCGTAGCTACGTACATAATTAGCTGAAGTTGATAAACAGGAAGTTGTAGATGACTACTGGTTCTCTAATCCCTTTGGTTGCTGCGATAGCGTATGTTCCACTGTTTGCCATTCTGATTAGCAATCGCCCCTGGCAGAAGCAACATAGACTGTTCGCTACATATATAGCCGCTGCCATGGTGTGGAGCCTCAGCACTTTCCTCATCCGCAGCGATCTCTTCATAGACAAACTTCTGTTATTCAAGCTCGTTATCTGCTCTTTCATATGGGCGACGGTACAGTTCTACTATTTTGTAAGGTTCTACTTTGCCAAATCAGGTGGCTTCGGAATGAAGCTCGGCTACGCTTCGCTGGGAGTACTTATCATTGCCGCTGCTCTGGGTTATGTGCCGCAGACCCTGGCTGTTGAGGCCAACAATGTGGTTAGGCCAGGTTTTGGCTGGTGGTTTTTCCTAATTGCAATCCCCCCCATTGTCCTAACTGGGGAGCTCGTATGGTCCCTGGTGCGCAGACTCAGGATTTCGGCTGACCCCGTGGAGTCCAATCGGATCACCTATTTGTTGACCGCCACTGGTTTTGCAAGTGTCTTTGCGGTTGCTGGCTTGACCGCCTTTGGTGAGGAGTTTCCCTTGGCTCAGCTTGGCCATCTGGCCAATGCTATGATTTTGACTTATGCCACTCTGAAGCATCAGTTGCTTGACATGAGAGTTTTCATGCGCCGTTGGCTATCATGGGCCGGTTTGGTCGCTGTCGCCGCCGGTACTTGTGTACTTTTGTTCTTCTTGATTGCCTTAGTGGCCGGCGTAGAAATAGAGCCTGCCACCTTTGGTTTGAGTGTGCTTGGAATAGCTGCAATAGGTGCGATGGTCTATCTGCTGAGAGATTCCTTTGTCAGATGGGTAGACCGTTTTTTCTATAAGGAGCGCTATGATTATCGCCAGAGACTATTTGACTTTACCAGGCACGAATTAAGCGGCATTGTCAGCCTCAGAGAGCTAGGTGAGGGGCTGCTGCCATTGCTTGGCGGCAGCTTGGATTCCCAGCGGGCACTTTTGCTGCTGCCGGAAGTTGGCAGTGGTGATTTCGTTACCGAGTTTTCTGAACCGCGAATCGGAAAAGATTCACCGCTGAGCATACGGCAGGATAGTCCTATTGTAGAGTGGCTGAAGCGAGAAGATAGATGCCTGAGCAAGGGACAGCTGGATATCCTCCCTGAATTTCGTGGTCTATGGATGGAAGAGAGAGAGAAGCTTAGAACCTCCGGTGTAGAGCTGCTTTTCCCGCTAGTGAGTCGGGGCAGCTTCATCGGTGTACTGGCCGTGGGTAGAAAGAAATCTGGCAGATACTCACTTGACGACTTGGATTTGGTCCAGACTGTCCTCGGTCAAGTGGCGACCGGCTTGGAGAAGGAGTATCTCCAGGAACAGCTCAGGAAGCGGGAACAAGAGCTATCCGTGATTAACCGACTGGCTGGAGTTATGATTTCCAGTTTGAATATACACGAAGTATATGATGCGTTTATCCTTGGGCTGAGGGACGTAGTCGATGTCAACTTTGCAACGATTGCCTTGATCGAACGGGACGAGCTTTGTTTTCAGGCTGTGTATGCTGAGACGGGCTCGACTTGGGAGACTGGGGGTAGGATACCGCTTAAAGGCACGGCTACTGAGTGGCTAGCTCGTCACAAAAAGGCTTTGGTTGAGCCTGATTTAAGAAAAAAGAGGCGGTTTTGGACCGGCGAAGAGTACATCAAGCAGGAGATTCGGTCAGTCGTTTACCTCCCGATGCTAGTAAAGAGCGAGGTTATAGGCAGTCTAATCATCGCCAGCCGCCGACCCGACGCTTATAGTCCGGAGCAGGTTCACCTTCTGGAGCGCCTGGCTGTCCAGGTTGCGATGCCTGTTGAGAATGGCCGGCTCTACGCCAAGGCTGAGCAAAGGGCACGCGTCGACGAACTTACCGGCCTGTTCAACCGCCGTCACTTTGATGAATCCTTAAAGCAGGAGATTGACCGGCATTCTCGCTATAGTGGCGCACTATCTTTGATCTTACTCGACCTTGACTATTTCAAAAATTACAATGATAGAGAAGGGCATCTAGCCGGTGACAAAATGCTGGCACATGTCAGCCTGTTAATAGAGAGGTCAGTGAGGAATGCTGACCAGGCTTTTCGCTATGGCGGTGATGAGTTTGCCATTCTCGTGCCGCAGTCATCGGCTGATGATGCCTTTGTTGTGGCTGAACGAGTTCGCGGGACGATTGCCAGTGACATGGGCAGCAAGAAAACCGTGATAACTGCCAGCCTGGGCTTAGCTTCTTGGCCCAACGATGGGGTAGCGCCGGACGAGCTTGTCAATGCTGCTGATAGGGCGCTTTATCATGCCAAGCGGACGGGAGGCGACCGAACCTGCGTCGTGTCCAAGATGTTGCCTTCCCTAACTGAGACGGCTCCGCCGGGGGCCGGTGGTGAAAAGGAAGCTTTGAGCACCATCTATGCCTTGGCGGCGACTATTGAGGCTAGAGACCCATATACCTACGGTCATTCTCGAAAGGTGAGCTATTATGCTGTAACCGTAGCTGAGGCTTTGGGCTTGACTTCCGAGAAAGTGGCCATAGTCAGCACCGCGGCTTTGCTTCACGACATTGGGAAAATAGGCATTGCCGACGAGGTGCTTAACAAGACTGGTGAACTTAGTGATCCAGAATGGGAAGTGATTAAGTCCCACCCCAGGCTATCGGCGACCATAGTTGGCCACGTGCCCAGTTTGACTCCTTGTCTGCCGGCCATTCTTCATCATCAAGAACGGTGGGATGGCGCCGGCTATCCATCCGGGCTAAAGGGGGAGGCTATTCCTTTGGAAGCCCGCATTCTTGCCGTCGCCGACGCCTTTGATGCTATGACCTCCCCTCGTCCCTATCGTGGTGCGCTATCTTGCAAGGAGGCGCTGGAGGAGATGAAGCGCTGCTCCGGCAGCCAGTTTGATCCAAAGCTGGTTGAGGTCTTTCTACCGATTGCTTTGGCTACGGTGCCGGAGGAGCTTGCGGTAGGGGAAAGCGTCGATGATCCGAATGTCGGTTAAAGAGCTCTGGCTAGGGCACATATGTTCCGAGAGAAAATCTTGACTGGGAAGCTGTAAGATCTCTCCGGAAGTATGTTGATGACTTCGAAGCCAGTCTGGGTCAGTAGCTTGTGTAACTCAGGGTAGGAAAAGAGATAGTAATAGCGCTGGAGGGTCTTGCCCCTTGATTTCCAGGATATGTTGGCCTCTTTGCCCTTCAGCCAGAAGCCTGGCTGCCATCGGTTCCACACGGTGATGAAAGCTTCACCCCCCGGCCTGAGAACCCGCCTCAATTCTAGCAGAGCCTTGCGTCTTTCTTTGTCTCCGTCGATGTGGTGGTAGGTGGCTACTGCTATCGCCCAGTCGAAGCTCCTATCGGAGTACGGCAGAGAAACGGCGTCGGCTACTGCTAGGTTGACTTTCAAATCGAACTTGGCGGCATATTTCTGCGCCTGCTTGACCATCTGGGTGGAGAAGTCTAGACCCCATAGTTCGAAGTTGTCTTTGAAGGGCAGGAAATCTGGTCCGTGAGCACAGCCGATGTTCAGAAGCTTCCCTTGGCACCACCTGAGCGCCAGTTCCTGGAGCTCTTTTGTGAAGCGAGACCAGTGTCTGACCCGATACCAACTCTCTGCTATCTCATCAAAGACTTCTCTGTTTGTCGTCATAGCCGTGAGTCTGATGGACTTCACTCTAAGGACAGCATTTGGCAGTCCTGATTGTTGAGTTGACACCGTGGTTTCCTGTCACTCTAAGGGAGCCGCTCGCCGCTGTCAACCTGGGTTCTTCGCTTCCTGTTAGGCTTTGATTGTTGCCACAGTTAGAATCTGGTAGACTTCGGTACAGGTTATCCTCTGTACTGCAAGGCTTCAGCCTCGCATAGGGAGCCCAAAAGGGCCTCGCTACATGTTTAAGGAAACCACAGTATGAGAAAAATATCAAGAACTATATCCGGGGTAACCCCAGTGGCCGTCATGGCAAAGCCTATAGGGTGTCCTGGGGAGTGCATCTATTGCCCCACTTATCCTGATGCGCCCAAGAGCTATACGCCAGAATCGCCCGCAGTGCTCAGAGCCAAGGCTTGCGATTATCAGCCGAGGAGGCAGGTTGAGGAGAGGCTAAGAATTCTCTCAGACATGGGACATCCGGCCGATAAGGTGGAACTAATCGTTATGGGGGGCACTTTCCTGGCTTATACGAGGGAGTATCAATATCAATTCGTAAAGGACTGCTATGACGGCCTGAATGGCAACCGTTCCTCCGATTTGAACGCAGCCAAGCAAAGAAACGAAGCCGCCGACCACAGGTGTGTGGGGCTGTGTATTGAGACAAGGCCTGACTGGTGCCGAGAAGAAGAAGTCAAGAGGATGCTGGAATTCGGCGCTACTCGGGTGGAGCTAGGGGTTCAGACCCTGGATGATGACATCTACCGTTTGGTAAGACGAGGACATACTGTAGCAGAGGTGGTAATGGCCACCAGGTTGCTGAGGGAATACGGCATGAAGGTGTACTATCATTGGATGCCTGGATTGCCTGGTTCTAACTCAGAGCATGACCTGGAGTTATCTCGGCACCTTTTCGACGACGAGGATTTCAGACCTGACGGCCTCAAGCTTTACCCGACGCTGGTTATCCCCGGCACCGAGCTGGAAGCATGGTATAGAGACGGCCGATACCAACCTTATCCTATGGATGAGATGGTGAACTTGATGATAAATGTCAAGACTCTGGTCCCTGGCTATGTCAGGATTCCTCGGGTGATGCGTGACATCCCGAGCAAATTCATCGTCGCTGGCTGCAAGGATTTGGCATTGAGGAGCGCGCTCAAGAAGCGGATGGAGGCGATTGGCATTCAGTGTAATTGCGTCCGCTGCCGGGAGTATGGGCATCGCTTGAGGGATGGCTGGAAGATTGGCGAGCCGTATCTGAAAAGGCGGGACTATCAGGCGTCGGGGGGAAAGGAGCTGTTTCTTTCTTTCGAAGACGGCGGAGAAACTGTCTTTGGCTTGCTTCGGATGAGGGTTGGTTCTCTAGCCATGGGCGACGGCGATTTGGCCATGGTCAGGGAGTTGCATGTTTTCGGTTCGGAGGTTCCTCTGGGAGAGCACCACGCTGAGGCTGCCCAGCACAGAGGTCTCGGTGGGGAGTTGCTCAAGGAAGCTGAGAGGATTGCCCGAGATGAATTTCACCTTCGCAGAATCGCCGTTCTTAGTGGCGTTGGCGCCAGGGATTATTTCCGCTCCGAAGGTGGCTACGAACTAGAGGGCGCCTACATGGTGAAGGAGCTGGCTGGCTAGTATTGCAGGCTGAAGAAGGCGGTTTGAAGACGTAGGGACTGGTTTTTGGAGACTGCCCGAAGTGAAGGGAGTTCCAAGCCACAACTGATAGATGGCCGTAGTCAGTTGCTTTCGTTGGGGGACTAAACCCGGATACCGCTTCCCTGGCTGCCTATCGGGGTGTCAGGACGAGGGCTTGTTCTATTCTCTCTGGCTTGTGGCTACCTTCCAGGTTCTCAGCAAGGAACGTGTCAACGTCCTCTTTGGCGAACCTTCGGTCGCCCCGTGGGCCGACGCGGTATGTCTTCAGTATTCCGCGATTGCCCCACCGCCTTATCGTATTGATATGCACATTAAGAAGGTGAGCCAGTTCGCTGGCCGTCAGCATGCTGTCCTGGTTGTTACTCCGCGCCATATAACCGTAGCTCCTTTGAACTAGTTTAAGATACGCTATGAAAACTCTAGCTTATCCGACGCCGATAGACAATCCCCCAAGTGGGCTACTTTGCATAGCCAAATAGTCCTATATCCACTGAAGTATGAACGGGATAATCCATTTCGGCATCAGCCGATACTACACACTCAGACGAGAACGGCTTGACCAAACCCCTCACATTACAGAGGTGCCTCAACGCCTCACGCTCAGCCAAGCAATAGGCAAGCGGTCCACACACGTCACACGACAGTCAGTAGTGTGTTTACTGTTACTCATTGCCCGATTGCTGGGCATCCGACAAGTGCCGCCGCATAGCAGCATGCGTCGGCAACCTGTCTCTATCCGAGCGCCCGTTTCCCGAAACCTTTGAGCTGTCGACGCAATGCATCTCCGGCTAGTGAATCATCACTTGCGTTCGCCAGCTCATCCCGTGAGACGAGGGCCCTTACTCGTCGCTCAAAGATGCCCCTTTCCAGAAAGACCTTTCTCTGGCACGTAAGGCACCTTATGCCGATATGGCCACCCAACCTTACCACCTGCCATTCAGCACCACCGCACGGATGTTGCTTCCGCAGGCGCACCACGTCGCCGAGCTTTACGTCCATGTCCTACTTCCAGATTACGAACCACTCTCGCGAACTAAATCGTTGATTCTGTCTCGCAATTCCTGCGCGCTGCGCCGGGCAGCTTCCGCGAAGTCTCCCCCTCGGGAAGCATAAAGGACCTGCCGCGAGACGGCGATAATTGCTTTCTCTCCTCGAGTATCAGCCCCGTATTTGACCGCCGAGGCCAAGTCACCACCCTGAGCCCCGATGCCAGGAATAAGCATCAGCATCTTCGGGCACAACTCTCGAATCAGCTTCAGCTCTTCAGGATAAGTGGCCCCGACCACCAAGCCAATGTTGCCATGAACGTCCCACTCCTGGGCTTTGCGGGCTACCATTTCATACAGGGGTGTGCCCCGGGCATCAACCAAGCTCTGGAAATCCACCGCTCCTGGGTTCGACGTACGACACAGGATGAAGACCCCTTTATCCCTGTACGCAGCAAACGGCTCGACTGAGTCGAAGCCGAGGTAAGGGCTGACTGTAGCCGCATCAAAGCCAAAGGTGGAAAAAAGGCCCTTGGCATACGCTTTGGCTGTGTTGCCGATGTCACCTCGCTTGGCGTCGGCGATTATGGGGATATGGCCAGGTATGTGCTCAATGGTCCTCTGCAGAAGTCCGAGGCCATCAATGCCTAGAGCTTCGTAGAAAGCCAGATTAGGCTTGTACGCGCAGACCAGGTCAGCAGTGGCATCCACTATAGCCTTGTTGAACTCCAGGAAGCCCACGCTGGGCATCAGCCCAGGGTCTGGGTCAAGCCCGATACAAAGCAGGCTGCCATTTCGCTGGCGAGCGGTGAAAAGCTTATCCGCGAATTTCATCCTCAGCTTGACTGAATTATATCCTAACAAGAGAAAGCATCCAAGCCCTCCTTCTATGGAGTAGTGCGGCGTCTTAGCGTCGGCTTGGGCCAGGCCAAAGCCTCGCACTACAAGCCTCATACTACATGTCATTGTTTGGCCGGTGCTATAATGAAAGCCCAAATGAATTATCGCCACGCCGAAGCCTATATCTTTGGTTTTACCGACTACGAGAAGACTCCAGGCATTGCCTATACCTCGGCCAATTATGACCTCAGGCGGATGGAGAAGTTGTTGCGGCCGCTGGGCAACCCACACTTGGGAGCAAGAACAGTGCACATCGCCGGTACCAAGGGGAAGGGAAGCACAGCAGCCATGATCGCTCAAGTGCTCATCGCCGCTGGCTACAGAACAGGCCTATTTACTTCCCCCCACCTCCACACCCTGAGAGAACGCATCAGGATTAGTGGGACTATGATTTCCGAGGCTGACTTTGCCGCCTTGGTCACAGAACTCAGACCAATCGTCGAGCGGGTCAATCAGGAGGCAGCTTATGGCGAACTGACCACTTTCGAGATACTGGCGGCTGCTGTCTTCGCCTACTTCAACAAGAGCCAGGTTGATTTTCAGGTACTTGAGGCAGGCTTGGGAGGCAGGCTTGATGCCACTAACGTGGCTAAAGCCGACGTCTGTGTTGTTACTTCTCTCAGCCTTGACCATACTGAAATCCTGGGTCGTAGCATTGCCAAAATAGCCGCCGAGAAGGCGGGCATAATCAAGCCTGGATGCATAGTAGTAAGCTCTCCACAGGTGAAGGAAGCTGCCGAGGTAATTGAGGAAGTCTGTGCTCAACGAGGTGCAAGACTGATTCAAGTCGGCAGGGATGTCACATGGCAGAGGACGGGAGGGAACCTGTACCAGCAATCAGTTACAGTCCAGGGCACAACCAACAAATATGAACTGATTGTTCCTCTGCTTGGCGACTATCAACTGGAGAATACGGCCACGGCTGTGGCAGCTTTGGAAACGTTAGCTTATCTCGGAACCATCATCTCCAGCCGAGAGATGGCCGAAGGATTCAGCCAGGTGGTCTGGCCCGGCAGGCTTCAGATTCTGAGCCGGGAGCCCATGCTGGTGGTTGACGGAGCTCACAACGCGTACTCCATGGAGAAATTGATTGAGGCCATCAAGGACTACTTTGACTACGAGGAGTGTTTCATTATCTTCGGAACCTCCAGCGACAAAGACGCCTCCGGGATGGCGCAAGAACTGAAGCCTTTTGCCGATGAGATTACGATTACCAGCTCTTCTCATCCCAGGGCGGCATCTACGTCGATACTAGCTGAGGAGTTCGCCAACCTGGGAATACGAGTAAAGGTAGCTGATAACGTTTCAGCGGCTTTATCTCAGACCTTGGCTGCAGCCAAGAAGAGGGACCTTATCTTGGTTACAGGCTCTCTTTTCGTCGTAGCTGAGGCAATAGACTACAGCACAAGAGCAGCCAGACCAGAAGTCAGCCGGAGACAGCAACACCCGCCGAAGTAGCCGCTTCTTCAGGCAGCATTTCGGCGAGAAGTCGTTGTAATGCCATTGTATGGCTGCAAAGCCCCCACTGAGCAAAGAAGTGACAGGTGCAGTGCCATTTACCAGCCTTATAGCTAACAGCATAGCGGCTATGCTCACCCCGAAAATCAGCGGTGAACTCCGACAAAGTGACACGTCCGGGCTCTTCAGCGTAGCGTTTGGCTTTTTCAATCTTGCCAATAAGACTGGACTTCATCACAATACCCCCGCAAACAAGTATACAGCGGAGTGCTTAAGAAGTCCACTTAGCTGTTTCGCCTTGCCTTTGCTCCAGACTGCGACTAAAATAGAAGGGCTTTGGAAACCGGGAAGTTGCGGGACAGGCTTGCCGACGCCCTGAAAGGACATGACGCTGATTATGTCGAGATTCGGCTTGAGGAGAACCAAGCAACTCGCATTGTCTACCGCGGAGAAAGACTGGAGGAGATAAGCAGAACATCCAGTCTTGGTGGCAACGTCCGGGCTCTGATCAAAGCCGGCTGGGGCTTCACCAGCTTCAACCATGTCGACAAGCTGCGGGACAACGCGGAGCTAGCCGTAAAGCAGGCACGGCTTGTCGGCAAGGAAGACACCAAGTTCAGCCAAACCGAGCCGGTATCTGACGTAGTTGCTGCCGAAACAAAAAAGGACCCAACGACCGTTCCGCTGGCCTCGAAAAAACAGTTGCTTGACGAGTACAACGCCATCATTCTGAGCACACCCAAGATTCAAACATCGAACGTCAGCTATCACGACAGCCGGAAGAAAGTTGTGCTCGCCACCTCTGAAGGCACCTACATAGAGCAGAGTAGAGTTGACCTGAATCTTCGCCTGTCGGCTATAGCCAGCGCCGATGGCCAAGTTCAGCAGGTCGGCTTAAGTATGGGCAGCAGAGGCGATTTTGCCGCCATAGAGAGCCTGCACGACCAGGTGAAAGAGATGGCCCAGAGGGCGGTCAGGCTTCTCTCAGCGCCCCAAGCTAAGGGAGGAGAGTATACCGTTATCTTAGACCCAGTCTTGGCTGGGGTCTTCGTTCATGAGGCCTTCGGGCACTTGTCCGAAGCCGACCATGTTTACGAAAACAAGCGGCTACAGGACTTGATGCGCCTGGGCCGAAGATTTGGCCGGAAACATCTCAATATCGTTGACGGAGCCGCCGTCCCTGGACTGCGTGGCAGCTATCAATATGATGATGAAGGTGTGCCAGCGACAAAGACCTGCCTTATCCGAGAAGGTATCCTCGAAAGCAGACTCCACTCCAGAGAAACAGCCGCCAGGATGGGAGAAAAGCCTACAGGCAATGCCCGTGCTCTTAACTACCGTTTTGCTCCTATTGTACGGATGACGAACACTTTCATTGAACCCGGGTCGACATCTTTTGAAGAGATGCTCAGCGACATCAAAGAAGGTATCTATGCCAAGGATTGGTACGGAGGCACAACCAGCCTGGAGATGTTTACTTTCTCCGCCGGTGAAGCCTACATGATTCGCAACGGAGAAGTGGCTGAACTGCTGCGGCCGGTAGTACTGACCGGCAATGTCTTTACCACTTTGGCCAATATTGACGCCGTTGGCAACGACCTGAAGATGAATCAGGGCGGCGGCTGTGGCAAAGCTGGACAAGCGCCACTGCCCGTTTCCAATGGCAGTCCTCATATAAGGATCAGCCGTTGCTTGGTTGGGGGCAGCTGAATGGACGAGATTCTGTCACGAGCCAAGAAGGTAGCTGAGCAGGCTGAGGTGTTTCAAGTCTCCTCCAAGAGGACTCCAGTCAATTTTGAAGCCAACCGGCTGAAACAAGTCCAGACCAAGGAAAGCGCCAGTACTGCCTTGAGGCTAGTCAGAGATGGCAGCATTGGCTTTGCGCAAGTTGACGGCTTTATCGAGCCACAAGCGCTCGTCAATATGGCAATAGAGACCTGTCAATTTGGCATACTTGCCAAATTCGATTTCCCAGGCCCAAAAGCCTATCCCCAGATAGACATCTTCGACTCGCAGATAGACGATGTGACAACCGATGACATGGTAGAGTTGGGAGAGCAACTTATAGCTGCAATAAGGCAACATACACCTGATATTGTATGCGAGGCATCGGTGTCCAAAGGCACCGCTTCAGTCCGCATGATTAACACCGCAGGTGGCAAAGCAACCTACAATAAGAGCTTCTTTGACCTGAGCCTTGAAGGTATCCTCGTCCAAGACCAGGATATGCTCTTCGTTGGTGATAGCCAGAGTTCATGCCATCCCATCCTTGATTCTGGTACGGTAGCTGAAGAAGTTATCAGGCAACTGGAGCTAGCCAAGAAGAACGTGAGCATATCCACCAAGCCGATGCCGGTGATTTTCACGCCACAGGGCGTCGCCAGCTCGCTCATAGCTCCGCTGGTGGCAGCTTTCAATGGCAAGATGGTGCTTGATGGAGCTTCACCGCTCAAGGATAAACAGGACAAGCAGGTGTTCGACAAGAGACTCTCCTTGTGGGATGATGCCACCCTGCCTTACCAAATAGCCAGTTGCCCCTGTGACGATGAGGCAATGCCGAGCCAGCGAACGCCGCTTGTCGAACACGGGGTGGTATCGCAGTTCCTCTATGACCTGCACACAGCGGCTCTGGCCAATACCCAAAGCACCGGAAACGGCAGCCGTCACGGTGGCCTGCCCTCGCCATCCCCAAGTTCCATAGTGATAGGCGAAGGCGATGTCCCCTTCTGGGACATGGTAGGAGATATGAGGCAAGGCTTGATCGTAGACCAGTTGATGGGTGCCGAACAGGGTAACATATTGAATGGAGACTTCACTGGCAATGTTCTATTAGGATACAAGGTAGAAAGGGGAGAGATAACAGGCAGAGTGAAGAACACCATGGTTTCAGGGAATGTCTACCAAGTCCTGAGCCAGCTTGAGGCAGTGGGGCAGAAGTCAAGGTGGGTTGGTGGCTTTCTACGGACTCCCTGCCTCTACTGCGCCAGTTTGTCGGTGGCCGCGAGGTCAGGATAAGCTTGCAACGTGAGGACAGGTCGCCAGACCCATCCAGCAGATGGGGGGCATGGACTAGCCGCAAGACCTGCCCTCCGGAATGACAGAAAGCGATGGCTTCAAGGTCAGGGTGACAGCAAGGAATCAGCGGGATATTTCGCATGAAAGATACAGTCAGGCTCTATAAGGAACCACATCCCAAGGCATGTGACTTGATTGCAGCTTGGCCCGGCATCGGAAACGTGGCACTCATAGTGGCGCGCTATCTAAAGGACAAATTGAATGCTGAAGAGATCGGGGAAATCCAACCTTTCGATTTCTTTGACCCCATCGGTGTTATGGTCAAAGGTAATGTAGTGGAAGCCCCACAGTTCCCAGAGAGTAAATTGTATTATTGGCACAATCCTAACTCCGACAGGGACATAGTCTTGTTCATTGGCGATGAGCAGCCGAGTTTCAAAGGCTACGAGCTGGCCGGTTGTATCTTGGATGTTAGTCAGAAATTGAAGGTCAAGAGGATATACACCTGCGCCGCGGCTATTTGTCGAATTCACCACACCGAACAACCAAGGGTATGGGGGGCAACCACAAATGAAAAGCTACTTGATGAGCTAAAGAAGCACAATGTCGTTCTCCGCGGCGACATTCAAATCGCCGGGCTTAACGGCCTGTTCTTGGGAGTAGCTAAGGAGAGGGGCATCGAAGGCATCTGCCTGCTGGGTGAGGTGCCCGTGTATGCCACTCGAATACCCAGTCCAAAGGCCTCATTGGCCGTGCTCACATTCCTGACCAAGATCCTCGGCATAGGCGTCGACTTAGCCGACCTAGCCAAACTGGCTAGAGAGTCAGAGGAGGAAATGAAGAGGCTAGCCGCTGAAGCTATGGGGGAGTTTATCGACCGCTACACGAGACCTGTGTGGCCACCAGACGAAGAGGAGGAGGAAGACGAAGAAGATAGCGAGGAGGACGAATAGGTGACAGCGGAGTCACCCCCTCACAAGCAGTGTATCGCCGAGATCTTCGACTCGAATAAGCCTCTAGTCAATTCTAAATTGGCCTACCTATCCGACCTGACGGGCGAGGGGCTGGACTTCCTAAAGG
>Ga0209986_10002780_pt1 | contig 15711 bp, 12 predicted proteins | sample BlataG_FD_183168 | JGI IMG/M metagenome (GOLD analysis project Ga0209986, IMG submission 183168) | Deep subsurface microbial communities from Black Sea to uncover new lineages of life (NeLLi) - Black_00105 metaG (SPAdes) (version 2) | ecosystem: Environmental > Aquatic > Marine > Oceanic >...
GGAGGTGAATTGCAGCCAGATTAACTCATAGGCCACCCAAAGACACGCGCTTGGGCTTGATATCCTTTATCGCCCGGTAGACTTCATCAAAATCGAGGCTGTAATCAAAATGCTCCTTTGCCTGATGTCTCATATGCCCTCGTATCTCAAGGTTCCGGATAACGATTAGCTCTTCTTCGTCGTAAGACGCATGTACCAGTGGGATTCCCGAAGGACTCCAGACGCCGCTCTCGCCACAGAAGCGACCGCCCGTCTTCTCAAAAACCCCCACGCAGTTAGCCCCTATACTCCATACCTGGTTATGTGCAGCCAGCGCTGAGTGCATCAGCCTCCATATGAACTGGTAATAGTTGTCTATCCTGAGGTTGAGTAAAGCGTACTCACGCACTGTTTCCATCCGCCAGGCAGCGGTCGTAATTATGACATCTACTTCGTCGGTAAAAGCATACATCTTGCCCATCTCTACAAAACACAGGTCATAACACATCATTACTCCCATTCTCCCACATCGCGCGTCCAACACCAGCCTCCTATCACTCCCTCTGTGAAAAAAGAGTTTCTCCAACGGAGTCAAAAATATCTTGTCGTAGAATATATCATTGTAATCAGCACCCTGCGTCATCACAAAGGTGCTATCGTGTATCTTTCCGTGGCTTTTATCCACTCTTACATTGCCAAAGAAGACCATGTTCAGCCCGCTGTAATGGTCAACCAGCCCCGACTTTATTCCATCCAGCACTTTTTTCACCTCCGGCTGGTTGTTATAACTGGCTTTCAGTTGCTCCTGTACCTCCGCCTTGTGGTCAGTGTCCCAAACATAGCCGGAAATACACAGTTCTGGAAGGACCAGGATGTTAGCACCCACGTTGTGAGCTACTTGCACGATATCTTCCATGTGCGAAAGGTTATAGCCGATATCAAACCTAGGGTTTATATTGGCTAACATAAACGTAGGGCAGGCTTCGTTTTCGGAAAATGTCACATCCCTTACCTTGTACCCGCTAACTAGGGTGACAGTTGGTTCATCTTCGCGTTTTACACCTGCCCATGTATTGGGTCCTATCTCCCTTTGGTTGTCACTCACTCATACATTCTACACTAACTGTTGTCGCCGGCAAAGAAAGCTTTAAAAATGTGTTTTGGCTTGTCAGTCTACTTGCCTGTGCCCCGTATGGAAATAGAAAGGCTATTCCGTTGAACAATACGGACGAAAGTGGAACCAGAAGGCAAATTTTGAAAATACAATCTGGCTGATTATCAAGTCGCAAAACGATGGTCTGTACACCTGCTTCTTCCGGTCAATGCAGAACGAGGAACCAACAAAATGACTATATGCAACCAATTCCGGATTGTGATGCAATTCTATTGGTAATGCTAGCCGTGAACACTGCAAACGATACAGGCTGGCAAAATATGCGTGTGCGGGAGGTGATTACCCATCGGCTGGGGCTGGCGGAAACAGGCCATTTCTGTTTGTCATTGCGAGCGAAGCGCGGCAATCTGTTGTTTCCCCACCGAGATTGCTTCGTCCCGATTGCATCGGGACTCGCAAAGACGTGAAGGGGACAGGGGGGAAGAGCATGAGGGAAGCGGGGATGATTCGTTCTGCAAAAATGGCTATTTTTTTCGGGAGTTCAGCAGGCCTTTTTCATACGTAAGGCGATCACCTCCGGAAGATTCAGTTGTTAAAGTGCGTACGATTCGTTTCGTCGGTTTGCCCTTTATACTTGCGAGTCGTGGGGGCTGGCTGACTGACGCATGGAGGCAATTTCCAAAAGATTCTCGACAACAGTTTTCAGGTAGTTGCGATCGGTTCGGTCCAACCGGTAATTTGCAGAATACCATTTTACGAGTAATCCGGAGGCTTCTCTGATTACGCGTCGATTGCCAGGGTCGTACTGAAGAGAAGACTGTAATTTGACGCGAATGAGCGCTATTTCAGGGTCAACGCCTTCCAGATTGGTGATGTTCCACACTTGGGATGTTTCGGCGGGGCTGAGGGTAGCAGAATAGAAGCCATGTTTACAGGCATTCCGATTGCCTTTCTGACCACCGCGCTTCCTCCTAACCTGTGTTGGATTCGCAGTCACGTTTTGAGAAACCTCACCCGCGGGGTTTGATTTGTCAGGGTAGCACACGAGTTCCAAGCAGAGATTAGCATGAATTCCTTATTCGAACAAGGGGAAAATGTCACGTTTTCAGCGAATGGAGATTGGAGATTGGAGGCTGCCAGCTGTCTGCCGTCGATTGACGGGTAGCGACTGACTCCTGACTACTGTCTACTAATTTCTAAACGTGATTATCGAACCGCAGAAGTAGATAGCGGCTGCTTCCTAAGTAAGCGAGAATAATTCAACTTGTGCCGATACAGACAGCTATATGGCAAGCGACTCAAAGGAGTTCTTCAAGCGACTCTTTGCCAAGCCTCGTCTTGACTGTTATCCAAGTTTTTTTTGTTTCATTCGAGCACGCTTAGCTTTTGCTATGACTTCGGCAAATGCTATTGCCTTATTCGTCCCGTCTTCCTGCTCTGACAACTGTAGAAGCAATGAGCCGACAGTGCTCGATTTGAGTCTCGACTTAATAGCAATAGCTGCCGCGGAATCAATTGTCATTTCCTGTTTCTTATTGACGTCAGCGGACTTCAACTTATCCCACAAACCAGACTGCTGGTACGCATATTTCCTGGTATCTCTTTTTTGTGCCAAATTAGTTCCTTGCTTGTAGCTGGCTACAACACCAGTAGTTACAGGTTTAATGGGAAGAGATTCCTCGGCAACGGTGATTACCTTAGGTCGTCTGCTTAATAGTACAGTTTGGCCAGAGTTTAGTCTAAACCATTGCCAAATAATTAGATTCTTATTTCTTTTCTCGATTGGTACTCCAGTCGGAATCGCCTCGCCCAAACCCTGTAGGACCCATTTCCCCTCATGTTGACCTAAAGCATCAATCTGCGATACCGGGGGCCGCCAATAAAGCATGTCAGGATAATTATAGGTCGATACTTTATTTCCTTGGCTCAATTCATATAATCTGTTCGCTTCGTTCTCTAGGTACTCTACGTCAGCTACTTTTTCTGGTGGGTCTGTACTTGATACAGTTCCCATAATTGCGCCCGCCATTGTTGCTATTGTATCGGTGTCGCTTCCAAGAAGATTAACAGCTTCAACCAGTCCATCGTGTGGTTTATCTTGAAAGATAAAACTAAGATATGTGGCGAGTAGAGCAGTCTTGGGTGCCGAGCCTGCGGATTCCCTTCTTAAGCATCCAATTCTACCTGCAAGTTGCGCGTATGAACTCCTGTTATTGGTTTGCCTCTGGAGATACTTTTCGGCTATTATCACGTCCGTCCTAAGCTCTTCTACAGACTGCTCTATTGCTTTCTCAATCTTCTGCTTAGTCTCCTTTTCCCAGTTAGGTAACCAATACATGGTCAATTCTTCATCGGACTGAATCAACTTGGGAATCCACATCAAATTATCCAGAATGTAACTCCATTGTGATGGTCCGGGGACACTCGTGGTTAATATTGCTTTGTGTAAGACTAGAGCGTGAAAAGCCGCACCAATTAATGCACGAGCATGACCATGAGTAGTTACTGTATTTCGAATAACATCCCTGAGTACTCCGGTCTCTCCTTTATCCTGTGGTGCACACCACACGTGAGGTTGAATCCTCATTGCAGCACCGTTACCACCACTGTCTGTATATAATGCATATTTCGATTTGAAGAAATTTGAATTCCACTGAACTTGACTCTTCTTCAAGGATTGTGCAGCCAGCTTTGTACTAACACCAGCACCTAAAGCATATGAGAGCCAGACAGGTATTTCAATCTTGGAAAATGTTTCAACATCAAAGCTGCCATCTCCTCTTATTGATCGAGAGGTTGCCAATCGTAGCTGTGTATCATCAGAATAACATCCCATTGGCAACTCAACGTAGATACCAAATTCACCTCCAATTTTACGAAACCATGGAATTAACTCAGTAACTCGAGACTTACCTCTAGTGCGACGAAGAAGACGCGATTCATTACACATTTCGGTAATAAACCCAAGAGCATCGCCATATGCTGCCCAGAGCACGGATCTCCGGATTGATTGTTTCATTGGCACAGGTCTATCTCCATTATGCGAACATCTCAGGTTTTACATCAATATCCATTACTGGAATTTCATTAAACATACCACAAATGCTTTCAGCAGCCCAAGCATGTTCCTTATCTTGTACATATATATGTTTTAGATAATTTATTGAAAGTCTACTTGGATAAAGCACCTCTGCCTGGTTACACGTAGGTTGATTGATGGGAGTATCTTCTCTTCGTATTGCTACCCATCCTGGCTCCCTTTCAACTCTATCAGCAAATAGGTTCTCTAACCCTTTTACCCCAGTGCCACGGACTACACAAGTGTAAGCATTGTTAGTAGTACAGAAATAAACACCTTGGTGTGTAAGAATCTCTGGCGAAAACGATAAGATACACCACCAACCATCAATATCAGGGTGCCACTTGCTACTCGATATGCCAAATAAATGCAAGTTTATACTAGTTATAGATAAATTAATGTAATCAAGCCATTCTGTATCCCTAATTCTACTGGCACAATTATAGAAAAGGATATGCTCCAAATAATTTTCCTTTGGTAGGCGTTTACGGGGGAGCACAGCTTTCTTGGTGAGTATGCCAGTAAGACCCTTATTCGTTGTAAAATGCAGAACTTCCTTGATTGCCCGTCGCTTGATAGTATCTGTAATTGTCATAATGCCTCTTCGCGATAAGTGCTGGGATCCAAGAGCGAGATCAGCCCGGAAGCCATTCTAGGCTTATAACCTAGAATTACTGTTTTCCTAGCCCTAGTGATTGACATGGCTAACATTCTTCTTAAATTCTCAAAGGTGGTATCCCCTTCTTCATCCCCATATGGCGTTACCTCATCATTAAGGCCAAGTACGAAAACATGGTCGAACTCTAATCCCTTCGCTGAGTGCATTGTTGATAAGCCGATATTCTCACTTCCAATTGGCCATTCATCTCTTCTAGTCATCACCACGAAGTCCAATCCTCGCCTTCTAAGAGCAGATCTAAGGTAATTAAACCATACACCTCCACGGGGCTTCAAGAAACCAACTGATTCTTGTGCTAAATCAATGTTTGAGATTATGTGCTCCAGCACATAGTTGACCTGTTCTGAATATTTACCTTTTATCACCAGAGGGACTTCGCCGCTCCTGGCGCAAGTATTAAAGTCAGGGAATGTGCCATCATCGGTGATGTCGAGACCATTAAGAAGTGGAGCTGCAAATCTACATATCTCTTGTGTATTTCGATGATTTTGAGAGAGCCGATGAATTCTATTACTAATAATCGTGACTCCTGCTTCTGCCCAAGTGAATCCTCTTGGATATATTCTCTGTGCCACATCTAAAATAAACACTATTGAGGAAGGGTTGTCAGCGTAATGCATGATAGCTCTAATTTGGTTGGCCGATAAATCTTGAGCTTCGTCGGCTAAAATGATCTGATATTTTGTTTCTGCTGGCTCATCAAAGAGTTTTACCGCCAAGTTATTCCAATCATCCTCTCTCAAATCGCTTTTCCATTGAATATATGGATAAACAACCTCATCCAGCAACCTTCTGCGAAGATTTCTATCCACTCTTGGAGCAATTCCTCGACCAATGCGAGTGCAATCAATATATTCGTTTAAATCATTTGGGCGAAATCTTCCCAATAGATAATCTACTTCATCACTTATAAAATCTGGGGCCAAGGGTATATTCAAAGACAATTCTTCAATCTTTGCCCGCCGTTCACTGTCCTCAAGTATCGTAGATAATGGAAAATGTTCCTTTGACCATCTACCAAAAGTTGATACATTTAATTCTACTTCTTGAAGATTCTGAATCTGACTAGTCGCAAGTTCTTGGATATATCCCCTAAGTGTTCTATTATACGTAAGTACCAAGATATTAATATCCTGAGTTAAATCTAGCCTCCTTTTTCGGCTCAGCCAAAAACTGGAAAGCTGTCTAAGCATCAGAAGAGCTGTAGTTGTTTTACCACTACCAGCCGCTCCTCTAATCAACTGAACCCCGGCAACGGGGTTAGAAATAATAGCCAGTTGTTCTGGAGTAGGAGTTACTGGTGGAAGTGTTTTCATCTACTGCCACTCGCCCTTATTTAATATGCCTCATCAGAGGATTCTTAAGCGCAGCAATCTAAAAGAATGTGGTAGATAGCGATGGGACGACCTAGGTTAACTCTTTTATGCTCACTGACCCATTCAAGAGGGAAAACGTCTATTACTGTTTTATCATACTGTGGGGATTCTAAACACAATTGTTCCGCATTTTCATTAATAGTCTTCTTTACTTGATCTTTCCAGTGAGTCAATGAGTCGCTCTGGATGTAACCAAGCATAGCTGCCTCGTCATATCGTGGAGCATATCGACCGCTTATGAAGCATCCCATACCATCTGAATCAATATATTTGCTTGCTTCAAATCCATTTATTCTTAACCGCTTTGCTTCAAATATGTACTCAGGACGCCCTCCTAAGTATGTTTCAATAATAATATCAGGCCTAGGTCTAGACTGACCGGAACGATCGCTCGCCTCTATTGGCGAGTCCTCGCGAACAGAATAATACTGACACCATAGTGGTCTATTAGTTATTAAACGAGCTTTAATGGCCTCAGTAATGTAACCAGTAATATTTGGCTCCTCTTCATTATTCGATTGTATTCTATGGCGAGCACTGCTATGTCCCCAAGCAATCAATTGATGTACTTGACATCTAAATTGACTGCGGTAAATTCCGAAATATATTTCGCTAGGCTTGATTGTAATTGTATGATCAGCCTTCATATGCTTGTTATTATCTGTCCGATGATGTCAGCAGCATCGTCCATTGCTTGGGTTCGCGTCCAATCGACTAAACGTGGAGCCTTATAAATATAGACTTTAGGACCATCATATAGACGCAATCCACGCTGTACATATACCCATTGGCTAACTCGCTCTCGCAAGCTCTGACTAAGTTTTTCTAACAGCCTGGCAGTAGTTAGCTCTCCACTCTTAATGCTATTCTCATTTACTACGAAAGGAGCGTTTTCTTTGGTGATTTCAACTACACATTGGATCAAATCGTTAGAATACGTGATATTTACTCGATGATAGGCTGTGCCCGTGGTAAAACTATCAAGCTCCTTTTGGAGTTGTCTAGCATAAGCTAATAAGAATTCCTTGGTAGGCTTTCTGGTTATTCTTTCTCTCACCGATGGTTTGTCTAGAAGTAAACGAGTTTGAACAAACTCACTTGCTAAAAGCTTAATGTCTTCAGGGATACCTAGAAGATTGTGCACCTTATCATCGATGTCTCTCTGCAACTCCTCGTCCTTTTCCAAAATAAAACGATTGATGTCCTGTTTTTCCTTACTTGTTAAGGTCTTAATAGCCTTTGATAATGAAGAGGTTCCCTCGGTAGTATTCAATTGTACAAAGTTCTTTCGCCTCTGTAACAAATCTGAGACGAAGCAAGTTTTATCATAACGTTCTTTCTCAACTAATTTCCTATGGAAATCTGAGAACTCTTTTGCTTGTTTCGTGGTAAAAAGCGGTGTGGGTATTTTTCGAACCTCCTTAGTTATCACACTTCCACGCTGGCTAAAAATCCCCCACTGAGGGACTTGGAAGAATAGATAATAGGCAACTAGACTCGAGCTGAGATAGACAGTCAGTGCTCGCAGGTAGTCTTCATTCTCTTTGGGTGCTCTCGGTGCCGAGATGGCTATCTGGCGCGGAGGAATAACAAAATCATAATCGCTGTATATAGCAAAGTTCTGCCAACTAGCAGACAAGATGACATGAGGTGCTGGTGTAGTTAAGTACAGTGTATCTTTACCCGTCCGTATATAAACGTCATCGATAATTTCTTGAAGAACACTGTCATCTGGAATTGAGAAGCGAAGGCGTGGTTTTATCGCATCATAGGTTTTTGTATCAAACTTCTTTTGTCCCTTTATATTAGCTTTGAACCATCGTGGACTTTCGCGTTCACTGCGGAGCTGTGCACCCTCCCTTGGCAATCTTTCGCCCCATCCATTCTGTTTACAGAAATCCTCAAGCGTATTTGGGGAAAGATGCCTTATGCGCTCTAAAGCTCGTTTATCACGATATGTCCCCCACAATGCCAATTTCCAAGTTAACATTTCTCCCCATTCGGCTTCATCAGGTGGTACCGATTTTATTTCACTTTCGTTAATTGTAATAACCCATGGTTTATCTCTCCCCGTAGTAATCTGATTAACGGAGAATGGCCCATAATGTATGATGTGTGATTTATGAGGTGAGTCTACTGATGGGCGATAAACCATGGTCATAGCGGGTAGCACGCTGCTTTTCTCTTTGCCGAAGAGAATGTCTCTAAGGTTTGCAAAATTTGTAACTCGCAGGACTTCATGCTTCGTAAAGAAAGATCGTCTAAATCTTCCAGATTCCCGATTAAAAAGACTTGTAGCTGGTAGTACGAGTCCAACAAGTCCATCCCGGTTTAGTAAGTCTGTGACAAGCCAGCTAAATGCTTCGGCCACTCGGTTACCACCAACAGGACGATCCTGCTTGTTATCGGGATTTTCAATCCAAGCTCTGATACACTCCACTTCCTCTGTATCTGGCTTTAGTTCAATCCACGGAGGATTACCGGTGATCCAATCAAACTTTAGTCTCCTTTGCCAAAACTTAGCTCCATTTTTTTTACCTTCGATATCGAAGAAATCGCATTCGAATATTTGTTTATTGTGTAATTCAGGGAATTTGAACTTTAAGCTATTCAAGTCGCGCGGCTCTGTATAATGTAGCAAGGTCAGGATTAGACTGAATTCAGCTACATAACAAGCATCACGTTCACGCTCGATTCCATAAATGCTTTCTAATAAAATGTCACGTAGCGTCTCAGGTTTTAGCTTTTCAGTTAGACCTGTATGGCGTATCTCTTTTTCAATAAGACGTCGATAAGCTAGCACTAGAAACACACCCGAACCACACGCGGGATCTAGCACTTTCATATTTCGTTCAAGAGGCTTAGCCCATTCCATTTCTGAAAGTACGTAGTCAGCTAAGACCTCAGGTGTGTAAATTGCGCCCTTCTCTTTCCTATCACGGATGAACTGCTCATAAATAGCTGAAAGAGTCTCAACAGGAATATAACTGAAATCATAGGCCTGGAACGGAAAACATAACTGATAAACTGATTCAGGGACATCTTCTTTGACTTCAGAACCACTAAATACCGAGGCTACCCAAGAAACATGTTTATCCTCAAGAGTCTTTTCCCTTTGAAAATCTATAGGAAAGATCCTGCCATTGAAGCGTTCTTCTAAAGCTACTACTAACTTTTTCAAACTGGCCACGTTTGCATCAGGCGAAAAAACGCTTTGAGGCATTATTTGTTGCTGTCTAATCCAGTCGTCTTTTAAGATTCCCCGACTTCTCAGGTAGCTCAAGTAAACATATTTACCGATTAAGGCGTGAGCTAATTCGTCAGAAAGACCAGAATCTTCCAAGGCTTTGCCCAATTGCTCTAGGTTGCTAAGTAGGCGTCTATCTACTCGCTGATCCTGGTCTATTTCTCTATAGTATTTAGATTCCCAAATAAATCCGGTATCAATCGAATGAGCCTTAAAATCAGACAGTAGATCAACAAGCTGTTCCAGATTATCGGCTACAACCAATAGACCTTGTTCTTCTGATTCCTGTGAATAATCAAAACCTGTATAAATCCTAACTTGATGCGGTAGTAAAATAAGTAAGAATGGAGCATATCCGAGATTCCACAGACTGCGGTGAATTTGTCTTGCTTCCTCTTCAGTATTTGCTTGAGCCACGTAAACAACTGGTCTTGGGCTCAGTAATCTATACTCATCAATTGGGCTTGCTTCAAACACATATATGCCGCTAACTCTTGCATCACGGGCGGCACGGAATAGATGCGCTGTTTCAAGGTCAGCCTGTCCACCCGTCCGTCTGTAATGTGAGGACGTATCATAATTTAGTCTATTCAGAAGGTCATTTAGTTCTATCATGGTCATCTATATCTGTTGGGTTTACGTCAAGTGCCTTCGCCAGCTTATGTATTGTCAAAGGTTGTGGTGTGTGTTGGTTGTTCTCGATCGCCACAATTGTGGTTCTACTAACACCAGATAGTTTAGCTAACTTAGCTTGACTCCACAGTTTCTTTAACCTTAATTCCCTGATCGTTGTCATCTCGCCTAATGTACCATATGCTACTAAATTATACAATATTAAACAAAGTCCTACTCATATGAACATATATGGTCTGATTCACGAAAAGCCGAAGGTATCTTTGTGTTCAGGTTCCTGCGGTACACTCTGTCCACAATACTTATGCTTTTACCATCTCTTGCGTATAATCCATGTTGAGCGCATAAATATTGATCAATATGATGAGCTGTGTGATGTATCGAATTATCATTGAACAAAACTGACTTTCGTGCAATCGTACATAGAGGTGCGATTTTCAGAATTCCAGGGACACCATACCAATCAGGCCTACTACAAATCAGGTATTATGCCCCCAGAATACCCCGAGGCCTTAATGCATTGATTAACCCAGTTAGTTTCCTGAGGTATAAAAAGCGGTAGCCTAAAAAAGGAGGGAGCACCCGAAGATGCTCCCTTTTGGTTGCCTTTGACCAAGGCGGCTACTTAACCACCCTTATTGAGTCATCAACAGTTGAACCATCGTAGTGCAATTCAGCCAATATCTGACCGACTGCGATACCAGTCTGTTTGGTTCTGTAATGGCTTACAAGGTCAATGTAGCCGTCGTAGTTCACGTCCTGGAGATGCTCAGCGTACACCTCAGCGTCAGTCAGATTATGCGCCGGTAGTGCATCGCTAGGGCCAAATCTGAGAGTCGTAACATCTACAGTGGTGACATCAAAGGTATCAGTGCCGAGGAGAGCTACGGGTATGACACCTTTGGACTTGGTGTTGATGCTGTTGGGATAGCTGCCAGGCTTGATGTCTAGGAGACCCTCGGTGACGGATATTTTTTGTGTACCGATTACAGTCTCATTAACACCCTGTTCGCCTCTGTAGAATGTCACTGTGGCATACAGCGGCACCCCGCCCCATGTTTCCACTTCGATTGTCTCATTGAACGCGACCGTGCCGGGGCCATCAAAGTCATCCACAATAGTAGGGTCGAGGGTAACATTGAGTCCTGAGTCAGCCGCCACCACCCCCCAGACATCGGTTGTTATGTCTCCCGTTATCTGCACCGCCTTCTCAACTGTAGCTACTGAACCTGGCGGGAGTACTATGTTTACCTCTGAGGGCTCTACTGGGCTCTGCGCCAAAGCTGGCACCGCTATAGTGAGCGACAGCACCAATGCTAATCCTATCGTTATCAATTTCTTCATCTTCTTTACCTTCTCCTTTCATTTAAGCTTTTGCCTTATCGCCCGTCGACCTCGGGCATCACGGCTTGTGCATTTATTCAGTTCTACTTCATATCACCTCCTCATCACAATCAGGGGCATCCTGGGGGCTAGGGCTTTGCCCAGCCCCCTAGGTTTGTTGATTCAAACAAGTTCACTCATCATATAGGGTAGAAGCGGACCTGGATTAGCTTGGAGCCATGGTTTTGGAGCTGCCAGAAGTAAGCACAGTCGCTCAGTTCGGGAAACGTGTACAAATAATCGAAGTAGTCAAAAATCCATACCTCTCCTCCCACAGTAGGCAGACCCGTTTCACCAGTATTGATTTCTTCATTGTCAATGAAGAACAGGTCAGTAGCATCAACCCATCTCCTGCTAACAGTAACTGTGCCGAGATTCAGATAATACCATAGTCCTCCTGTAGCGTTGTAAACTTGTGCCCATCCATCAATTGTTGGCGCATTCGCGACCGGCTTTGCTTTGGCTGCAACAACCACCCGGTACTTACCATCGGCAAGTTCCAACTCACATGGGTCACCATCAAAAGCAGTGCCGTCGATAACTGCGAAATCATCGCTATCGCCCTGAGTCATGAAGATGCCAAAACCAGGTAGCGAGGTTACGTTGTCCGCTCTCATGGCGTGGTTGACGACTTTGTTGGGCAGGTTGAGTGTAATGTTCCACCCAGATGTATCCATGGGAACGAACATTGTGTGCCTCTGTGGATTTGAAACTTCTTTATCGTTCCAGCCATCCCTCTTACCGAGGAGGTTCAGGTTGTAGTGAGGTCCATTCAGATCAAATTCGGTTTTCGGACTCTTAGCAAGCACGGCTGAAGGTAGTATAGTGGCTACTAAGACTACCACTAAAAGAATGACAAATATTTTCTTCATCATTACCTTTTCTCCTTTCTTTTAAGAATTTCCTGATCTCCTGCCGTCGCCAAATTATTCGGCAGGTTTTATTCCCGTCGACCCCGGGCATAATATCTATGTTCTTCCTCACGACATCGGTTTGTTGCACTTAATTCATTATCTCAATGGGTTAATAGCCTGCAAAGAACCAGATGTACTGAGTTCGAGAAGTAAATGGTAATATGCGCAGCCACGGAAAACATGGCAGGAAAATGGAGAGGCAACACTGTCTATGTTGGATTTTAATGACTGATTAGTCCAAATTTCCCATACCAGTTGATAGCGTCCATAGCACTTTTGGGTGATAGTATTTGGCGATTGGACGATTTAAAATTTGAGTAGATATTTTCAGCTTAATTTGATGAATAAACGTCTAGCTACAAATAAAATTAATACTAACTGTGGTTAGGTAACTAATCCATGAATCAAAGATATTGGCGAGGTAGTGGTGAGCGAAGTTATTATTGCCATCATTGATAGATCGGAATTCTTCAAAGCTGGTGTGCGCCAAAGGCTCTCTGCACAACGAGATTTCAAACTAGTCGATTGTGATCCAGACGACGAGCCGTTAAAGTTTATAGAAGCTCATTCCGTTGATGTTGTATTGCTTGACATCGACTTCCCTATATCAAAAGGCCTGGAACTCAGCAGGGAAATTAGTCGACATTATCCAAACACCAGAGTCATAATGCTCAGTTCCTATTTCAATGATGAAGAGCTTTTTGAGACCATTAAGACGGGAGCAGCAGCCTATGTCGATAAGAGGACCAGCACCACAGATCTCGTTAGCACCATAAGAAAAGCAAGCCGTGGTGAATACCCTATCAACGACAGCATAATTGCCAGACCTGCGATTGCCGAGCGTGTACTAAAGCAGTTTCAAGAAATAGCTTTATTGGGGCTAGTGAAGGAAAAAGTGGCTGCTCCTCTTACTACCAGAGAAATACAAATCCTAAGCTACATCGCTAGCGGTAACACAAACAAGCAAGTCGCCTATGTGTTGGGGATAAGTGAGCAAACGATAAAGAATCACGTAAGCGCAATTCTGCGCAAGCTGAATGCTAATGACAGAGCTCATGCTGTTGCTCTGGCTATCCGCAATCAGTGGGTTTCGGTAGATGAAAGATGAACAGGGATGGATTGCTGACACGCATTGTAGCACTAGTTACGAAACTAAATGAGTCATGCTATCGCGGAATTGGTCCCCAATAGAATTTGCATTCCGGTGACCGCCAGTGGCATTGATTAATCGCCCATATTGGTAACTGACCTAATGGCCGAGGCTTTTGCTCACCTGCCTTGAGTGCACAAAATAGTGTTTTGTTGCTCCCGAATTCCAGGGACACCATACCAATCAGGCCTGCTACAAATCAGGTATTATTTCCCCAGAATACCCAGAGTTTCTGCTTTTCCAAGTAGGCGTCAACATCAGGTAACAATATAGCTTTTTGTTAACTCGGCGAGGATACAGTTACACCTCGCTGGTTAGCCGCACATTTAACACTTTAGTGGTTTGTGTAATCAAAGAGTCTTCACGAAAGGGATTCTGAATAAAAAGGCTTAACTGTTCCACTTGTGCAGGCTCAGCTCGTTTCAATTGGTGACAAGAGTGCAGTTAATATAAGACCGACAACGCTCATGGCACCACAGACTATAAAAGCCAACTGATAACTACTGGTCACATCAAATATATAGCCAGCGATAAGCGGACCAATTGCGGCTCCAAATGTAAAGCCAAGAACATTAATAGCTCCTAGAATCAAACCATGTGAACTCAACCCAAACAGCCTTGCTACTAAGGGTGACTCTGAAGTAGCACACCCACCAAAAGCAAAGCCAAAGACAACAGCGAACAGGTATAGCCCCCACACCTCTTTGGCTGGCACCAGCCAGAACAAAGTTGCTGCCATCAGAATAAAGCCTATGATAAAGACCTGCCTGTTACCAAATCTATCAGCAGCGCTGCCAAGCACAATCCTGCCAACAATACTTAGCCCGCCAATTGTAGCCAAAATATTGGCAGCACTAATAGATGAGATGCCTAACTCGATTGCATGAAGCACAATGTGTGTCATTATGGTATATAAAAGAAATCCAAAACAGAAAAACATACCAGAAGTGAGCCAAAACTGTTGGGTATGGACCGCCTCCCTGAGAGAAAGTGAGTGAGTCTCCGATACGAACTCTTGCTTTTCCCCTTCACTTCCACCATAGGGCCTTTGCCTTGCCTGGGTTGGGTCACGTCTTAAGAACTGGGCAGCTAATACAACAACCACCAGGACTATGCCGCCCACTATGACGTAAGACATACGCCAGTCGTAAGCAGAGATTAGCCGACTGGCCACTGGTGCCCCAATTAATGTGCCTATGCTTACCCCGCTCAGGGCAATTCCGGTCATCAAGTTGCGCCTCTTTACGAACCACCTGGCTACCGTTGACACTATGGGGACCCAGGAACCTCCCATACCGGCGCCTATTATCACGCCGTAGAACAGATATAGCTGCCAGACAGCGCCAACCTGTGACATGAGAAAATACCCCAGACCTAAGAGGAATCCGCAAATTGTCAACACCACCCGGGGGCCAAACCTGTCGGTTAATCTCCCCATGATGATACCGAGTAGGCCGTGCACAATCCAGGAAAGTGAGAAGCCGCCCGAGGTCACTGCTCTGGTCCAGTTAAAATCGGTTAACACCGGTTTAAAGAAAATACCAAACGAATTATAAGCACCGTACATTATCGCCATAATGATGAGGGCAGCCCCGACCACGATATAGCCGTAGAAAAATCGTGGTCTAGCCCTGGGTGATTGTGGAACTTGTTGGGTAGGCATGATAGACATACTTTACATAATTTACTATTCAGGAAGAACGTATCGTGTTACAGAAATCCAATTATAGCACGTGGCGACTCTAACCCAGATGAGCGAGCTGTGATGATCATGGAGACTATCATCAAATCAGATGCGTATGATAGCTACTAGGGAAATTAACCGGAAACACAGTTACTATTCGGCAGAGTCAATATAGCTCTATACCGATATAACAAAACTGACTTTTGTGCAATGGTACAGACGGGTTCGATTTAATCTTTTAGCGTAGTGTTCAGCGGCAGAGAGCAGGTGCAGCGCGCCGTGACCATCATTTGCAATTCCAGGGACACCATATCAATCAGGCCTACTACAAATCAGGTATTATGTCCCCAGAATACCACCAAAAGTTGCTCAATCCTCTGATAAAGCCCAAAGATATCCTCAAACTTCGCTGAGCTAAGCAAGTGGTATAATTAGCTGTAAGATTTATGTTTTGGCTGGTTGATGGTTCAGTC
>Ga0209986_10002782_pt1 | contig 15706 bp, 12 predicted proteins | sample BlataG_FD_183168 | JGI IMG/M metagenome (GOLD analysis project Ga0209986, IMG submission 183168) | Deep subsurface microbial communities from Black Sea to uncover new lineages of life (NeLLi) - Black_00105 metaG (SPAdes) (version 2) | ecosystem: Environmental > Aquatic > Marine > Oceanic >...
AAACGATCCATCCCATGATCACGGCACCGATCAAGCCCGTGATAGTCATCACAGGTATCCCACCAATCTCAAGTCTTGCGGGAGATGTCTGGTAGACTTCACGCTTGATGTAAGGAAAGATCCCACCTACAAAGGTTGTAATGGTGAAAACCAATCCCATCGGCACCATAACCGCGATAGCCGTGAACCAGTCAGTGTAAGAATACCCGATCAAGAAAATGACCCCGAGGACACCTACCGTCAGGATCGCATTCGCCGGTGATCGGTACTTCTTTGAGACTTCTCCCAGCCAGGAGGGTGCCATGCCGTCAATGCCCCATGCCAGAAGGCCACGTGTCGCATAGATCGCAGTAGAAGCTGCCACGAACATCGTGAGGATCAGGACAGACAGGTTGATAATGATGGTCAGCAATACATTGTCAGCCATGATCGATACCAGACCGTTGAGCCATGGGTAGGAGAGTGGGAATTTTTCCGGTGTAACCGTGCTGACCCACCCAACAGCAAGAATACCTTCCTTTGTGATCGCCAAGCGTCCCAGGAGCCCGGTGAGGAGAATCAGCGCACCACCAAAAAGCTGAGAAGCAGGAATGGCGATGAGCTGACCTCGAGTGACGTTCTTAACTTCTCCGCTGAATGCAGTTGAGAGCACCGCAAACAGGAAGGAAAACGCCGGCCAGATGGTAAACCACAACGTCATCTGCGGAGTTATTCGCGGATTGAGATCAACGCCATCCGCTCTTGCATCTGCGAGAAGCTGTTGATAAGAGCCATCTCCCGTATACTGATCGAATTTTGCTGGGAAATCAAAAGTGCCGGTCGCCCCAAGAGCCATTACGATCAAGAAGACTATGAACCCGCCGAGCGCTATAGAGAATAACCACTTCTGAACCCGGAAATAGGTTGCCATCCCTCGATAAAGCAAGTATAAGAATCCAGCTATTGAGATGATTCCTACGATGAACCATCCATTGGGGCTGTCGAACCAGATGCCCAGATCGAGAAGCGCGGAATTGCCCAGTTGCAAGCCCAGCACGGTAAACAGTGGAGCAAATCCGAATGTGGCAGCGAATGCTACATTTTGACCGGTGGCGAGGGCTTGCCAGAACACCTGGCCAAAACTAGCCACAAACCCAAGTAATGGATGGGTCGCTCGTGAGAGGGGAACATATTCCCCCCCCGATCTAGGGTATATGGCACTAAAAAGTGCATATGTGACACCCGAGAACAATGCAGCCACAAGCGCAATAATCGTCGCGGTTTCCATCTGTGCGCCAGGATAAAAGACCCAAAACGCCACATTAAACAGCACGAAGGGTAAAGCCAGTTGGACCAGACAATAGTAGAACGTATCAAAAGTGCTTACAGTTCTAACAAGTCCTGAGCTTGCCCGAGCAAAGACTCCTCCTGAAACTTTTTCAGTACCCGACTCAGACATTAGAATTCCTCCTTCTTACTGATTGCTCTATCCGGTAACAAGATTTACATTGATCAAACCATCCTGAGCATCAAGATCAATAACCGCTCCTCTCAATAGACCTTCGGCGTATTCGCTTCCTGGATTTACTATTGTTGTCTTACCGAGTTTCCTAATACCAGCCGCTTCATGAATATGACCGTGCAAACCAAGCATGGGTTGATATTTCAATAACGCCTCCTTTACTGCGGTGCTTCCAACTGGGATCATGTTCGGCGTACCAGTTGAGTCCATCACCATTCGCATATCTTCAGTGAGTTCTGGAGCTTCATCAATTCCGGTCCCATATGGTGGAACGTGGATATCGAAAATGGCGCGATCCGGATTCTTGATCTGGCTGGCGAGATTTTCGATCTTTTCTGCCAACTCTTCTTCGCTGATATCACGGGGGCAATCCCAGGGAGTCATATTGGAATTACTAAGCCCAAACATCTCGAAACCAGCCCCCAGATCATAAATCCGACCATCATGAACTTCGATGGTCTCGGATTTTTCCAGAACCTGATCAACGGAATATGAATCGTCATTTCCGGCTGAGATGAAACAACGTACATTTTGATCTTTCAGCCGCTCATCCGCCATGGCAACCCACTGCGCCACTCGCTCTGTAATTAGCTTGTCGAAAATCGGGTCGAGCAGAGAGGGATCCTGCTCAAATTGTTGATACTCTTCAAACGAGAGGTCGAGCCAATACTGACCGGTATCAGCGACTTGCTGCTTGAGCACATCAACATCTTTTTCCTTCTTGTACTTGCGCTTTCTTCCCATAAAGGTGGCTTCAACACGACCATTGGGTAATCGAATGATCGGGACGATAAATTTACCCGTGATGTCACCACCAATTATGATAATGTCGGCTTCGTAGTGTTTGGGCGTTACCATGAACTTTTTCCAGCATTTATCAGAGCCGTGAAGATCAGAAGTGTAGTAAATACGCATAGAGAAAATTCCTTGGCACTACAAGGTAATAGGAACCGACTATTGAAAGAAGTATGTGAACGGCGAAAAATAGGCCTACTGACAGAAGTATAAAATTCTACCTGCGAAACTAATCATCCTCTCGTTACAAACCATACCAAGCCGTTGCCCCTCCATCCGCTACAACAACAGCTCCGGTCATATAGGATGATGCTTCAGAAACTAGAAACAATGCTACTTCAGCGATTTCTTCAGGGTTGCCGAATCGCTTAAGCAAAACCGGCTCTTTCTGGATCCTCTCTAATTCTTCCGGATCCTCGGCATCATCAAACATTTTGCGCAACATCGGGGTTTCGATTGGCCCAGGCGCTAAACAATTCACACGAATCCCATGTGGTGCGCAATCAATGGCAAGTGCGCGTGTCATGTTGATCAGTCCACCCTTTGAAGCACAATAGGCGACCATTTCACTCGCACCCACCGTACCCAATTCTGAGCCCGTAAACAGGATCGTCTTTCCTCCAGTCGCGATTAACGCGGGAATCCCATACTTGGCCAGGTAGAAATTTCCTCCCAGATTTACATCGATGCAACGACGCCATGTCTCTATCGATGTATCGGGAGCCGTGCTCATAGGAAGAATGCCGGAATTACCGTACAACACGTCAACACGGCTGTATCGCGTGACCGTCTCCTTGACGAGATTTTCGACCTGCTCAGGTATCGAGACGTCGGTCCTAACAAAAAACGCTTCGCCTTTTCCACCTTCCCTCACTTCTTGAATTACCTTTGCCCCCGCTTCTTCATTCCTGGCGCCTATAACCACTTTGGCTCCTTGCTGGCAAAATAATTTAACAGCAGCTCGACCAATTCCGGAAGTTCCGCCGGTAATGATGACAACTTTATCTAGCAATCTTCCTGTGGTCATGATTCTTTATCTCACTCTCTTGGTAATATGCGTCGCCAAATCCGTACTTTGATTTGCGAGATCAACGATGTATATCCTGGACCTCACTGACATCCTGATACCATTTCAATCGCGGACCGATCTTTGCTCGCAGTTTCCATTGAAATGTCTTGGGTTCATTTTCCATGCTTAGCATGAGTCTATCCAATCTCACTTTTACAATTTGCCGCGTCGAGGCATCGATGACACTGTATTGGTCGGAATATTCCTTGACAAGGACAAGATTCTTTTTCGCGGTGTAGAACAGGCCCCAATCATTACCCGTGAGCTTTAGAAGATAGCTAACATCGATTAACTCTCGTCCGTCAGATCCCATTTCGTGCTCCGCTAAGAGCGCGATCATGTCCTTTATGTCTTTCTCGGAAATTTCCTGGATCTGAAGCTTACTTAGCAACAGATCAACTAGGCTGATAGTGGGGCAATCCAATTCAAGCCTGCCACGAAAATCCAATGTGTGTGACATTCTGAGTTGATCGAGGAAAATTTCAGCCATGATCTCGGTTTCCCGGTGATGGAAGATTAGTCTTTGGAGGCCGTACTCCTGACTAAAAGCAACAGAAGGATCAACTTCGTAGCCTAAATCCGCGAACATGCATTCAGCTTGGGTTTGTTCTTTTGAGTAACCTATGAAATCGATGTCATTAGTAGGTACTCGATTTAGAAGGTCGAGCAATTCAATACGTTCGTTGACGTGATCACGGATGGCGAGATGGCCCAAGATTCGAAGCATTACCCCGCGCTCAGCACCTATTTCTACGAGCTGTTTTCCTAGATCCAGGAGTCCGGCGGTATCCACAGAGAACTCTCCAGTGCTGAAATTATGGGTAATTACAAATAGTTGTCCACGCTCGATCGAGCAATAATGTTTGACTGCGAAGGAATATCAGAGAAGGTTGATGAATTCATATCTATTTGATTAATATGTTACTTGTTCGTCTATGTGGTTCGCATAATAGCGAATTAATGCCGCGCTGATCAAGTAGATCCCGCCCAATAAACTCGGACAATCATCTCAATTAAGTTCTTTACAACCTTTTATATGCCTTGACCGCCCCACCACTTCCCACCACGTCGAAACTCGGCCATTTCGCGTTTACCCATCACCCTTCTATCGGGAACTTCGTCCATTCCGCGAGCCCTCAGTTGATCCCGACATCAGCCCTTTCCGCGAATGGTGCACATTTTAAAAAGAAAGAAAAAGAGTAGTACATTCTCAAACTTATTCTAGCGTTAATCTAATGGATTGTCAACAATCGGACAATTTACACGTAGACAGTAGCGATTATGTGTTGATCCACACTCCCGGGGGACGCTCCATTCACACTTGAGTTTACTGTCCTTACTACCTATCTTGCCCTGGTTGTAGTTCTTGCAGGGTGCGGGAAATTAAAAGTTAAGAGAATTGATAATCTGGTCAGCAGGACCATTTCCATTGCCGGGCGGTTCATAAAATCAACGAGATTGTGATGAACCTTCTTTTTGTTCATGTAGATGGGTTTAGCTTCTTTCGAAATAGTTTAAAACCACTTGGGCTGCAATCTCCAGATGATTTTTCAATAATTGAACTGCTGTATCTTTCTCGCGATTGCGTAGGGCTTGGTGGTAATGTGGGGGAAAGGCCGATGGTTTTCAGGACGGCTCCACCCCAACCAGCTTTGAAAGTCTCGATGATCATATCTGCCTTGGCAGTGGGTGGGCCAGAGGCGAGGATGAAGGGATTGGTGTAGGTGATCCCGAGGAAGGTGGTTTCTAAACTGGGCATGCTAGGCTCCTCCAGGAAGAAGGATGTGTGCAGTTTATGGAAATGTATAGGAATGATATTCTATCTGCTTCGACTAAACAAATAATGACCTTTCCTAACATTCAATGACAAGTGCTGTAAGGCTAGTTGAAAACGCGAATATAACTCACGTTGAGTTCGGTCCTTAGATTTAGTTTGTAGGTGAGAAATTTAATGTTAGGTAGACTTCTAGTTGCTAACCCAGCCTGAAACCACCATCAACATCGATTGCCTGTCCAGTTATGTACGAAGAGGCATCTGAGGCAAGGAATAGAACAAGGTTAGCCACATCCTCATTTTCCCCATTGCGTTTAAGGGGAATGCTATCCCAAAGTTTATCCCGCTCGTATTCAAAGGTAGTACCCCGTTCAGCTGCCCAAGTTCGTATCTCATCCCAATTCTGCTCTGTTGCCATATGCCCAGGGCAAACAGCGTTTACACGCACTTTAGGAGCGACTTCTAATGCCAGGGTTTGTGTGAGCAAAATCTCGCCTGCTTTGGTAGCACAATAAGCAGCATTATTCGGTTCGCCACGTTTGCCATAGATGCTTGAAATGTTAACAATGCTGCCGCTTCCCCGTTCCAGCATTGAGGGCAAAACGGCTTTACAGCACAGGAAGTAGCCCCGCAAATTTATGGCCACTACACGGTCCCACTCTTCCACTTTTGTGTCAATCAGATGAGCGTATGGGCCAGAGATCCCGGCGTTGTTGACTAAAACATGGATATCCCCAAATTCCTGATTGGCAGCTTCCACCATCCCTTGAACTTGGGCCGGATCGCTCGTGTCAGCCTTGTAGGAGAACGCCTTTCCACCCATTTTTTCAATCTCAGCTACGATTTCTTCCGCAGCAGACTCTTGGCTGTAGTAATTAACGACAACAGAGGCTTTTTCTCGTCCAAAACCAAGGGCGATACCGCTGCCGATTCCCCGTGAAGCCCCTGTAACAAGTACGGTCATGTCCTTGAAGTCCATCTTATCTTCTTCCTTTCAAGTTTTTCTTTAAAAACAATACGAATTACTTTGCTAAATTTAAACCCGTATACTCAAAATCACCCCCAGGAATTCTTAGTATGACGAATTTTCTGAGAGAAATTCCTCACAGTGAAGCATGGGATTTTGGATGATTATCAAAAAAATGAAAATAATTGAATAAATCAGGAATTAATTAAAAGGTTAAGAATAGGGGTGGCGAAGCCACCCCTATTCTCAAAATCACTTCACCTCAACGTTCATGAGTGAATACCAACTTGCTAAGGTTCCATAGTATGGGCAGGCATCAGCAGGAAACTCAAATTTATCTGAGAGGTAACCAGCTAGACTCTGCACCCCACCCAGTTGAATGTAGGGGCGTTCCGTCTGGAAGGCAACATCCATGGCATCGATGTATTGCCGGCGGTCAGGACCAAAGGTCTGTTGGGCATTGTGCAAGGCTTCGTCAAAGGTCTCACTGCACCAGCCGGTAAAGGGCATCGCAGCTGCACATGAATAGAGATCTCCCAAAACTCCGGGCTCATATTCATTGACCCATGAACGGAGTGCAGTTTCATACTCGCCCGTAAACACCTGGCGGTTGGTCAGCGTGGCAGCTTCCATTGCCTCGGGAACAAGATCGATCCCGATCTCCGCGGTCCAATCCTTAAGCATTCCAGCGATAGTTTGCCATGGTGGATAGCCCACATCGAAGAACAGGGAGAAGGTCAGGGGTTGGCCATCGGCAGTCTCTCGAACGTCATCCCCATCGGTGTCAACATATCCCGCATCCTCAAGCATTTGGTTGGCTTTCTCATAATCTTGTGGAAAAACCTGCAAGCTTGGGTCTTCAGCGGGCCATATTGTCAGCGGTCCACAGGTTGAGGCAGTCGGGCACTGGATTCCGTGTCCGAGCAATGCGACCTCAACGATTTGTTCCTTGTTGATCGCGTAATCGATGGCTTCGCGCACGATGGGATCCAGGATGGCGGGGTGTTTATCAAAACCCTCCACCGATTCGCGCAGGTTGAAATCGAGAAGGAGGTTACGGCCAGGTGGTTGCTCCCAAAGGGTTACGTTTGGAGCATCAGCCACGGTGTCGTAATACTGTGGGCTCATATCGCCCATTATAGCGTCGATTTCACCTGCAAGGAGCGCATTTACCATGGCATCCTCGTTGGCGTAGAATTGCACGACGATGCGATCAGCGGGTGGCTTGCCAAGGTGATACTCGGGCCGGGCATCGAAGATCATGTAGGATCCGCGTTCCCATTCCGTTAGCGTGTAAGGTCCAGTGGTGACAGGGTTGTCGGTCTTATAGGTCCAGATGTCGTCTTCTGTCATTTCTCCATAGACCTGTGGGGGTAGGACCCACGTCCAGGTTTGATAGCCATGCAGATAGGCTGATTCGGCTTGCGAAAGGGTCAACTCGAAGGTTAGATCATCGATCGCTTTCCATTCAACCGCTTTCGACGTGATCCAGTACCAATCGTTGATGGACTTATCCGAGATCCAATCCCAGTGCTGCACCATATCGTGAGCATCGAAGACTTCGCCATCGGACCAGGTAACGCCTTCGTGAATATGGAAGGTAAAGGTTTTGCCATCCTCAGAAATATCCACGGACGTTGTCTGGCGTGGAATGAGTGGTGCGCAATTCGGTCCGAGGCCATACACGCCCTCCCAAATGATCTCCGAGAGGAAGAAGATCGTGCCACAGGTGTAAATATTGGTCAGGCAGTCGGGTTCTTCACCCCAACCAAAGCGCAACACGACTGGTTCTGCTGGCTCATCATCTACCACAGGGGCAGTGGTCGCTTCCGGGGCATCAGGTTCCTCAGGAGGGGCGGTAGGTTCGTCTTTGCTAGTACAACCTGTGGTTACAAGCAACATTGAAGCTACTAGCAGCAAACTAAAGAAGAGATACAAACGTTTGGTCATTTTTTCTCCTCCGTTTTAAAGATACAAGATTTTAATAAATCTCTTACATCCTATGAGTTTTAGGATTCGGAGTGAATTAGCTCATGCTCAAATATTTTGACCTCCTTTTCAGAATTTAAGCGCGACATTTCTTCTTACAATTCAATTGTGAGGGAGGGATGATGTTTACACAAATCCAAACGCGCGCGGTCCACCTCAACCTTCCTGACCCTGAACACAATTGCCACGATTTATTCAAACCTATGCTTACATCCACATTAAGGCCTCAGAACCTGATTGCTTACAATTCTGGGGTACGAGAATTACTACAATACTACCTTAAATCCAGCCTCTGTGTCAACAGTACGATTGTTGACAATAGAATAGAACATGATAGTATAGCCACGATCAAGCTGATCGGGAAATTCATTCAGCATCTGGACAATCTTCCGGTTTGTAGTTTTTATACCTAATTTTTATACTAAAAGATTTTGGAACAACTCAGCATTTTATGGATTGAAACATACTCGTGGAAATGGACATTCATCAACTCCAAAATATATGAACTAATCCATCTGGTTTGGAATCAAATGCCCGGTGAGAAGACAGTCTGAAAACACAGTTTCAATTAGAACTATACGCGAGTAAGTTCACGAAATCTGAAATTTGGATTGAATTCATTATGTGCTTGTAAGAAAGTGTGATTTGGTAGAAGAAAGACACAACCTGAGCAGTGCTGAAAGGTTAACATAGGAGGAAATACACTTACTTTATTACTGAGAAGCATGTTGAATTCAAAAAACCTTATGTGTCATAATATCTGTGGTGAATTTCCCAAGGATGAAGGTCATTCTCGAAAATTCTTGTTTTAACCGAAGATAGCTGGAAGGAGTATACGATTGCATGCATCAGCGCCTTGATTATTTAATCCGCCGACTTGCTTTTAGCGTCGTAACCCTTGTCGCTGTTCTCACTTTTAATTTCTTCCTCTTCCGAATCATCCCGGGCGACCCAGTGCAAATGATGGTGAGCCCCATGATGACCAAAGAAACTCGGGACAAAATAAGACAGGTCTATGGCCTTGATAAACCTTTATGGCTCAATGTTGAAGAATTTCAAGAGGATGGCGAATTCGAGAAACTCTTTGATTCCCAATTCGCCTACTACATTAGAAATCTTCTCAAAGGTGAACTAGGCATGTCCTTCCGCCAACGTATTCCAGTGTCCGAAATCCTCAGCAATCGTGTAGGACCTTCACTTTTATTAATCCTATCAGGGGAGGTATTAGGTATTCTCTTTGGGACATTTTTGGGCTTGATTGCGGCATGGAAAAAGAAGAGCATGATAGATGCTTCAACGATGTTCGTCAGTCTTACTGTCTGGGCATTGCCTCCATTCTGGCTGGGGATCATCATGCTCATTCTATCCCGAGGTCACCTTCCCATGGGAGGATTGGTAACTCCCGGAACGATTTACGCTTCAAATTGGGAGAAAATCCTTGACATAGGCAGGCATGTGATCCTGCCTGCAACGACCCTTGCACTTATGCTTGTCGGGGCTTATGTCCTCATTGTGCGCAACACCACACTCGAAGTCCTCGCCGAAGACTACACGCTTACGGCCAAAGCAAAAGGACTCACGCCATTGCAAGTTTTGAGGTATCACGCTTTACGGAACGCTTCCCTGCCCCTTGTCACGATTATTGCTATGGATTTAGGCTACGCACTGGGAGGATCGATTCAGATTGAGACTATTTTTTCTTACCCTGGACTTGGTCGTTTGATGTTTGAATCGATTGGACAGCGAGATTATCCAGTGCTGCAAGCAGTTTTCCTAATCTTAGCTGTCGTGGTAATTAGTGCAAATTTCTTTGCGGATTTGAGCTATACCATCTTAGATCCCAGGATTAAATCCTGAGGAACCGATTGGGATAAGACCTTGGCAATCATTCACAAAGACCCTCCTTTACAAAGGGACGAGCCCGACGAAGCGACTGGGCCTCGAAAGCTAGGCTTTGTGCGGACTTTCTCCAAAAACCGGATGGGCGTTGTCGGTTTGGTGATGCTATTGGTCATCATTTTCGTTGCCATCTTCACAAAGCAAATTTCTCCCTACGATCCCTATGAGATCATTGATGTCACTCGGGATGATGTGCTCGCCCCTCCAAGCCCCGAACATCTACTCGGACAAGATGGTGCAGGCAAGGATGTGCTCAGCTCCGTGATCCACGGTGCTCGAATTTCACTTACCGTAGGAATTTGTGCTGCCCTGATCATTGTTATCGTTGGGGGAGTTTTAGGCATGCTTGCGGGTTATTTCGGTGGTCCTGTCGATACCATCATCATGCGCGTAGTTGATGTGATTCTTGTTATTCCTCAACTACCCCTGATGCTTGTGATCATTGCTGTCGCGGGACGTGGCATCGTAAACATTATCCTTGTTATTGGTCTTCTTTCCTGGAGCTACATGGCTCGCATTGTGCGCGCACAAGTGCTAACGATTAAAGAACGCACATTCATTTTACGTGTCCGGTCGCTTGGCGTTGGACATCTCAAAATCATGGTCAAACATATCCTACCTCAAGTTGCGCCCATGATCTTCGCGGAAGCCACCTTAGACATCTCCTTTGCGATCATTTCAGAATCAACCCTTAGTTTCTTAGGCCTGGGTGATCCAACCTTGATCAGTTGGGGAATGATGCTCAATCAAGCGTTTCTGAGAGGCGCTATTACGCTGGGGGCATGGTGGTACCTAATACCTCCTGGACTCGCTTTGGCATGGGTAACCCTTGGCTCTACGTTTCTTGCCAACGCATTTCAGGAAATCGTTAACCCACGTCTGAAGACACACCATCTCTTCGATGAGAGAAAAATTGTACGACCTCTAGAATTGTTGGACAAGAGGATGTCCAGGATGGTGCAGCCTTCGACAACGAAGGTGGAACAGGTTGACATCCCACCAAAGACTTTGTTATGTGTTCGCGATTTGACTGTCGAATACCAGACAGAAGCGGGAAATTTTCGTGCTGTGGAGAACCTCACTTTCAACTTAGAAAAAGGTAAATCCATGGGGTTAGTGGGTGAATCTGGCTGTGGTAAAACAACCGCTATGTTAGCGGTATTGCGCCTCCTTCCTGAAGTCGGTCGTATTATCGATGGAAGTGTAAGGTTTAGGGACACGGACATCCTTCGTGTTTCTGTCGGCGACATTCAGAACTACCGCTGGAATAACATGTCCATGATTTTCCAAGGGGCGATGAATGCCCTTAACCCTACGCGCACCGTGGGATCGCAAATTAAAGAGGCAATGCAAATTCATGATTGGGGTTCGAAGCTCAATATCCAGGAAGAAGTAGGAAGATTGTTGGACCTAGTTGGAATATCTCCAGATAGAGCCTCGCAATATCCTCATGAATATTCAGGGGGCATGAGGCAGAGAGCCATGATCGCCATGGCGATAGCTTGCCGCCCAGATATCGTCATAGCCGATGAGCCCACCACCGCTCTAGATGTTATGATTCAAGCTCAAATTTTAGATTTGCTTCAAGATTTGCAGCGCGAGTTGAACTTATCGATCATCATGGTCACCCATGATCTGGGTATGGTAGCTGAGTTGTGTGATGACGTTGTGGTCATGTATGGGGGATGGTTGGTAGAACACGCCAGTGTTGATGTAATTTTCAATAATCCTCGCCATCCATATACACAAAGGTTATTGGGCGCATTCCCAGATATCGAAAATCCTGGGGATGAATTGGCCTCGATCCCTGGAGCTCCTCCATCCTTAGCGAACCTTCCGAAGGGTTGTCGCTACCATCCACGCTGTCATAAAGCGGTCGATCGATGCGCGATCGAGACTCCAAATCTTTATGAAATTTCACCCGGTCATGTCCTTCGGTGCTTACGAGTTGAGTCAGATGAAATCTAATACGGACAGAGCTTCAGAACACGCCCTTTTAGAAGTAAAAGATCTGCGAAAACTGTTTCCTATTTCCCGGGGAATCGTTGGATCTCTCCTTCGTCAACCGCCAAGGGTAGTACATGCTGTCGACGGTATATCCTTCCAGATAAAAAAAGGTGAAATTCTTTCCATGGTGGGGGAATCTGGATCCGGGAAGACAACCTGTGCGCTCTGTTGTACAGGACTGCAACCCATTTCTGAAGGCGAAATATTACTGGAAGGGAAAAATGTATTCGAGATGGAAGAGGATCGTCAGCAGAGACGAAAACTCCGTCAAAGTGTCCAGATGATCTTCCAGGATCCTTATGAGTCGCTCAACCCTCGCCAAACCGTCTTCGACACCGTGGCCGAACCCCTTGAAACCCATCATCTTGTTTCTTGTAAAGAAGAGAAAATTGAGAGAGTTCTCAATGCGTTGGAGGAGGCAGGGCTAAAGCCACCTCAGGAATTTTTCGATCGTCTCCCACAAGAGCTCTCCGGCGGACAAAGGCAGAGGGTAGCCATTGCCAGTGGATTGGTGTTGCACCCCAAACTTCTGATTGCTGACGAGCCAGTCTCCATGTTGGATGTGTCCATACGGGCTGAAATTCTCAATCTTCTCCTCCGATTACGGGATGAGCATGATATTACGATACTGTATATCACGCATGATTTGGCGACGACAGCCCATATCGCAGACCGAGTCGCGGTGATGTACCTTGGGGTCATTGTTGAAATTGGGCCCGCAAAAACCGTAATCGAAACCCCCTTTCATCCCTACACGAAAGCCTTAATGTCTGTTATCCCGGTACCAAACCCTCGTCGACGAAGAACTCGACTGGTACTGGAAGGTGAGACTCCCAACCCAATTAATGTACCTTCGGGTTGTCGCTTCCATCCTCGGTGTCCAGTTGCAATCGACGAATGTTCACGAATCGTCCCTGCATTGGAAGAAGTTGAGCCAGGGCATTTCAAGGCTTGTATCCTTTCTAGTCAGTAACTTAGGTGAAGGAACATCACAGTAGAGCGATAAACATCTTCCTCGTCTCCCTGCTTAGCATCAACAAGACCTGATATGTGCATTCCCATTTTTCCGTATTCTGAATACATCGATAATTGGCGCGTATTTTGGATTTGTGATTCCTGAAAGTTTGTTGGGAATTTCTGTACTACGGTGCACCTTTTCAGGACGAGCGTGATACCAAGTTCATTCATCAACCAGGTTGCTTCTAACACCTTCCAAAGGGCGAATCATTTTAGATATTCAAAATATGATGGCTGTAAGATTGGTTTATCAAGAGATTGCTTGTCAAATGGACGCCATGGTTCATGTCCATATACACAATCATGAGATGGAACTCAAATTAGGATGGGGGGATATTTGATTTAGACTGAAGTGATGACCGGGGAGATGACAATCATTCCGGTTGTCCTGTTTGTCCTAAGTGAGTCAAGATCACAGCTTCGGCGATTTGCAGGTGATCTTTCATGATCTGAGCGCCAGTCTCTCCATCGTTGTTTTTTAAGGCATCCAGGAGTTTCTGATGGTCTGAAATGCCTTCCGCTAGGTCGACATAAAGATGGGTTTGAACGGCGAGGAACATACGGATCTGGGTCGTGAGGCTCTGGAGAACTTGAACTAAAAGTTGATGGTCCGCCATTTCCCAAATTTCAGTGTGAAATTGAAAATCGAGTTCGGTCACCTTAGAGAGGTTACCCTCCTGAGCAGCTTCGAAGAGAGCATCCAAGGTTTTTTGCAGCTTTTCTAAATCTTCCTCGTTGCCATGGATTGCTGCCCGTAGGATGGCCTCCTGCTCCAAGACGCACCGAAGCGTATAAACTTCTCGAATGTCCTTTTCGGAAAATTGGGTCACGGAGGTGCCGCGTCCCGGGTTGTTTTCCAGGAGTCCTTCTGTCTCCAAGATCCGCATCGCTTCACGTATGGGACCTCGGCTGACTCCCAGCTGGCGGGCCAACTCCACTTCGATGAGTCGTGTGCCTGGAGGAAGTTCTCCTGTCATGATGGCTTGGCGCAATAGGCTTGCGATGCCGTCTGCAAGGTTCGTTCTTTCCAATTCTCCCAGGTTTGCCATCTTGAGCCTCACCGCGTGCTGGTTTCTTGCCGGTTTCCCTTATTAATAGTACTCTAAAATTGGAGGTTGTGTCAACAATAGGAATGTTGACAATAACACGATATGTTGCTACAATAGGAGTGGTCTTGGATTCTTGCATATAAAAACCATGGGACCGTATCCTGCAGTAGAAGCCCTCAACAACCATCTTATTGAGAAAGTTTAGATATCAAGGACAACTTCTCTATTGTATCTCACATTTCACTCGGGCGTGGAAAGGTTTAGGAGGTTCAGTGAGGGCAAGTTTTGGAGATGAATCATCATGGCATTTAAAATTACCGAGATAAAGGCACGCGAGATTATCGATTGCCGAGGCTTTCCTACTGTGGAAGTCGACGTTTGGGTCAACGACGAGCTTTGTGGGCGGGCGGATGTTCCTGCAGGTCGGTCAACCGGCAAACGCGAAGCGGTAGAACTGCGTGATGGCGGGAAGCGATGGGGTGGGCAGGGGACCTTGACCGCCGTGGCCAACGTGGTACAGGTTATCAGACCGGAGCTAATAGGCTGGGACCCACGAGAACAGCGGGCGATCGATATGCTGCTTTGCCAATTGGATGGCACCAAGAACAAGTCTAACCTTGGCGCTAACGCTATCGTAGGGGTATCCCTTGGCGTGGCTAAGGCAGCCGCGAAAGCATCTGGCCTTCCATTTTATAAATACATTAACAACAATGCACATGTCATCCCCGTTCCTCTGGTAAACTTGATTAATGGTGGGAAGCTCACATCGAACGATCTTGAGATCCAAGAGTTCATTGTGATGCCGGTTGGAGCAAAGGATCTCAAACATGGATTACAAATCTGTTATGAAATAAATCTGCTTCTGCGTGACTTAATCGTTGATAAATATGGCAAGATCGCGGTAAATGTCGGCGACGAGGGCGGTTTTGCTCCGCCTATGATGGGAATAAGCGAGCCAATGGAAATGCTGTCAAAGGCAGTGAAGGCATCTGGTTACGCAGATATGATCATTTATGGGATGGATGCAGCGGCAAGTCATTGGTACGACTGGGACAAGCGTGTTTACTGTATGGAAGGTGAGGAGATGACCCGCGACGATGTCATCGATATGTATGTCAAGCTGTGTCGCGATTACCCCATAGGTTCGATTGAAGACCCACTAATGGAGGACGATTTTGAGGGACACGCCATTCTTACCAAGAAACTTGATGGCGTGCAAATTGTTGGCGACGATCTATTCACAACCAATGTGGAGCACATCAAACGCGGTATTGAGGTTGGAGCCGGGAATGCGATCTTGTGGAAGTTCAACCAAGTTGGCACGTTGACTGAAGCTTTGGATGCCGCGGATCTTGCCTATCGCGCTGGCTTTGGCGTCCAGGTATCTGAGCGGTCAGGTGAGACGGAAGACACATCTATCGCCGATTTGTCGGTAGCATTGAATGCGGGCCAGATCAAGACCGGCACGACGCGCAGTGAGAGGACGAGTAAGTACAATCAACTGTTGCGTATCGCCGAGGAACTTGGACCACAAGCCTACTATCCAGGTAGGAATTTCCGAAAGCCACTTTAGGACGGACGAAGTGCGTAACCAACGCAGGCATTACATACAAAACCGTGATCGGTTAATCAACCACGG
>Ga0209986_10002784_pt1 | contig 15701 bp, 14 predicted proteins | sample BlataG_FD_183168 | JGI IMG/M metagenome (GOLD analysis project Ga0209986, IMG submission 183168) | Deep subsurface microbial communities from Black Sea to uncover new lineages of life (NeLLi) - Black_00105 metaG (SPAdes) (version 2) | ecosystem: Environmental > Aquatic > Marine > Oceanic >...
GCAATCTGTTCCGGTATACGTTCAGAAGCCAAAATCCAACCTAAAATTGAAGCAGATGCAATTATTAAAAAAACTACTCCGGTGGTTCGGGCGGTTTGTTCTAACAATTTCGGGATATCCGATAATTTTACTGTTTTAAAAACAAAAGTACCGACTATAAAAGCATAAGCAACTGCTATAGCTGCGGCTTCGGTAGGGGTAAACATGCCTGATAGAATTCCTCCTAAAATTATTACAGGCATAAGTAATGCTGAAATCGCTTCTTTAGAAGCTTTCAACATCTCCAATAATGTAGCTCGCTTTTCCTTTTTGGGGTAACCCCGCTTATAAGAAATATATCCTGCCAATATCATTAATATTAACCCCAACAATAAACCGGGTAAAATTCCAGCTGCAAATAATCCGGCAATGGATACGCCCATTAACGAACCATAAATAACCATCATATTACTGGGAGGAATAGTGGGACCAATAATAGAAGATGCTGCGGTCACAGCAGCACTAAAATCCTTATCATATCCATCTTCCACCATCGCCGGTATTAACATAGTCCCGATTGCAGCTGTATCTGATACGGCTGCCCCGGTCATTCCTGCAAAAAATATGCTAGCCACAATATTTGCATGAGCTAAACCACCCCGTAAATGCCCCACTAATACATTTGCAAAACTGACTAATCTTGTAGTTATTCCTGATTTATTCATAATTTGCCCTGCCAGAATAAAAAAGGGCATTGCCATTAAAGTAAACATATCCAGTCCCGCAAAAAACCTCTGAGGAACCATATTAAATAAGATAGGCATATCCATTTTTAAAAAAATAAACAGAGCGGTAGCACCTAAAGCAAATCCTATAGGCATTCCCGCAAAGAGCATTATTAAAAAAGATAAACCCATAAATCCGAGCATAATTATTATCACTCCATAATTTTTATTTTTAGACGCTCACTTCTTTTAACGCCTCTTCTACTTCCGTCTCTCCTAATAATTCATTAAAAGTTATGCCTGGTTTAAAACTATTAATAATTTGAATTATTTGTTGAATGATTGCAAGCACCCCGGATACCGGAATACTTAATAAGGCCCAGAACATACTAATTCCTAATCCCAAAGAAAGTTGAGGGATAGCTTTAATTGCTATATACATTCCCTTATAACTTAACACACCTAAAAAAATTAAAATAATAATGTTAACCAAAAAATTTAATATTCTGGCATATTTTATTGGTATATTTCTAATAATTAATTGTATACCTACATGTTCTTTATCTTTTATTCCAATGCTTATACTCAACAGCGCAGCCCAGATCATCAGGTATCTGGCTAATTCTTCAGACCAACTTAGTGAATTATGGAGAACATATCTAAAGAAAATACCTACTAGAACAGTTAAGACCATTACAGCTGCCAATATAATTACAATGAAAATTGTTATTTTAGCCAAATAATTTCCTAAAACATTGGCTTTTTCAAAAATTGTTTTTTTCTTCAATTTCGTATCTCCATAAAAATACTTTAATAGATATCACAATTGAGGGAAGATAAATTTATCCCCCCTCAATTTTTTCCTTATTATAAGCCTAGAGCATCTTGTGCTTTTTTAACTGCATCTAAATATTTTTGAGCTAATTCTTTTCCCTCTTCCTTGTACTCATCTTCGATGAACTTCATTGCTGCCGGAATGGTAACATCTTTAAACATTTGCAGTTCTTCGGCAGTCGGTTTATAGACTTCCATTTTAGTAGCTAAATATGGGACGCCTTCATCTGAGGTTTCAATTAAACGATTCACTCCTCTACCTGCAACATTAGCAACCCGAGCTGCTTCTTCAACTACGGTCCTCTGTTGGTTGGTTAAAGCGTTAAACCATTCACTATTTATTACCCAAACATAAGGGGTATACATATGATTGGTTAAAGATAAATATTTTTGGACTTCTTCTAATTTACCTATTTTTATGATTGGTGCAGGATTATGTTGGCCATCTACTACCCCGGTCTGTAAAGAAGTATAAACTTCAGCCCAGGCAATAGGAGTAGCTGATGCTCCCAAAGAGCGCATAAATTCCATATGAATAGGAATGGTCATTGTTCTGATTTTTAAACCTTTCATATCATCTGGTTTTTGAACAGTTCTTTTGCTATTGGTTAACTGGAAAAATCCTCCGGATTCACCAAAAGCTAACACTTTAAAACCGGTTTTTACCTCAATATCTTTAGCAAGTTCTTTGCCAAAAGGTCCATCGTATACTTCATAGGCCACACTATAATCTGTAATAGAGAAAGGAATGTTTACTATAGAAAATAGGGGGTAAAAAATAGACATTCCTCCGCCTGAAGCAATATAACTTTGTGTCACTCCGGTTTGTACCTGCTCCATGCTTTCACGTTCATTTCCCAAAACACCATTAGGATAAATTTCAACCACTATTTCATTATTGGTGCCGCTTTCAACCATGGATTTAAAAACCTGGGTCATAGCTGCAGTAGCAATTTCTTTGGGTTGTTGAGGATTTAAATGACTTAGTTTTAAGACTTTAGCATCAGCTGCCCAACTAATTCCGGAAAATATCACCATTACCATAACTACAATTAGAAAAAAAGTAACTTTATTTTTCATTTTCAATCTCTCCTTTTTTTTGCATTTTTTTACTCATTTAGAAAACAAATCAGCTTTACTTTATTCTTACCACCTCCTTGTTTACTTTAATTTACCAAATTGTACTTAGATATCCAATACAATTTAATAAAATTTTTAAATTACTATTATTATAATACATAAATCTTAAATTTCCTTCTTTTTTTTAAAAAAATTATTAAATCCTTATCATTGTTCTTTCTAAGGTGATTTTTTGTAGGGGTTGGATTTATCCAACCCGTCTTTATAAAACTCTTCAAATCTTATCCTTTCGAATTATTAAATGTCTTTATTTGCTGTTTTAAAGATTCGGAATCGGTAAAAAGGATAGAATTGATGCCGATTTTTTGAGCAGAAATGATATTCTCTTCGGTATCATCTATAAAAACTGTATTTTCGGGCTTAATTCCCTCCTTATTTAAAATATGCCAGTAAAAATCCGGGTCAGGTTTAGATATACCCATTAAGTTAGAGGCATAAACCTTATCGAAGATATCGTAAACGCCTTGATTTAAAAGATAATAATAATGCGAATCTATAGTGTTAGTGCCACAAACAACCCTTGAATCACTTTTAAGCTGTTCTATTATATCCTTTGTTTCCCGGATTATTCTCGGGTTAAAAAATTTACCAAATAATTCTTCTTCTACTTTCTTGCCATAACTTAAAGAAAATCTTACCCAAAATTCGTTACTGTTAATCCTTCCGTCAAGAAGTTCTCTAAAATTTTCACCGGAATAAACAAAAAAATTTTCTTCGGTAATTCCAAGATAATTGCTTATAATGGGAATATCATTAAAGTCACAACACAGGACACCCCCCATATCAAAAATATAAAGTGCCTTCATAATTATTTTTATTATCCTTTCCTTGATGAATATAGGGCTGCACCGCCCAGAAAATACTTAGATAGTTTAAAAAATACAATCAATATCGGAATACTCGCCATAGCCGCAACCGCCATCATTGCCCCCTCATCAGTATGCTTCTCAGCCATAAATTTAACAATATACAAAGGTATGGTTTTCATCTCTTCACTCTGCACCACCAGCAAGGGCCATAATAAATTATCCCATTGAGCCTTAAAGGTTAGAATAGCCAGGGTTGCCACAACTGGAATACTGTTCGGTAAAATAATTGTTCTGAAAATCATCAGTTCACTCGCCCCATCTATCCTTGCTGCATCCAATATTTCATCAGGGAAAGTAATGAAAAATTGCCTCATTAAAAACACGCCAAATGCATTCACCAGAAACGGAGCTATTAATCCGGCATAAGAATCCTGAATTCCCAGTTTAGTAGTCACCAGATAGAGGGGAATCATTATGGCCTCAAAAGGTATCATCATTGTTGCCATAATTAACATAAAGACTAAAGTCCTGCCTTTAAAATAATATTTCGCTAGACCAAATCCTGCCAGAGCTGAGAATATTACCGTAGTGGCAGCTACCGCTGAAGCTACTATTAATGAGTTAAAAATATTTCTGATATAGATAAAGCTTCCATCATTACCCCTTATTCCCTGCCAATAATTCTGCCAATAGAAGCCTTTCGGTATCCAACGATAAGGCATTTTTAAGATATCATTTGCTGGCATTAGAGATGCGGTAAACATAAATATTGTAGGAGCAAGAATAAACAAAACTACCAGAATGAGAAACGCCCAAATAAATATGTCTATTATTAAGTATTGACGGTTAATCTTATTCTTTTTTCTTTGCAAGACATGACTCATAAAAAATATTCTCCTTAATAACTGATTTCATCAGCCCGGGAAGATTTAAATTGCACCCAGGTAAATAACATCATTATAATAAATAAAATAATACTCATGGCGCTTGCCCTGCCAATCCGATGATCTCTTATGGCAGTATAATAAATATTTAAAGTTATTACATTTATAGGAGCTAACGGTGCTCCTCCTTGAGTAAATAAATATTGGGTACTGAAGGTTCTCAAACACTGAAGCATAGAGATAATAGAAACTAAAATAGTAGTCGGTTTCAAAAGAGGAAGAGTAATATACCAAAAATTTTTCCAATTATTTGCTCCATCTATTTTAGCAGCTTCATAGATACTTTGAGGAATCGATGCCAATCCCACAATAAAGATTATAGTGAAATAACCCACATATTTCCAAAAATAAACCAGCATAGTAGACATTTGAACCATTACTGAATTAGCCAGCCACTTGTGGTCAATACCGGGAGTGTTCATAATCAAATTTAGCCACTGATTACCCAGCCCCCTGGGGTCAAAGATTAATAGCCAGATTACCGCAGCCACTACAGATGATAGAACAGCGGGAGAATAATAGGCTATCTGGAAAAAATTCTGAAATCTCTTTCTGGACATTATAAAAATCGCAAATATCAGACTAAAAATTAAAAGGGGCAAAAAAGTCCCCAGGGTAAAAACCACTGTAGCTCTTATAGAATTCCAGAAATCCGGAGATTTAAGAAGATAAATATAATTATCAAGCCCGATGAAATCAGGTGGTTTTAACGATAACAGCTTTTTCCTGAATAGGCTTGTATAAAGGGCATTAAAAATCGGATAAAAGCTAAAAACCGAAAAAAAGATGAGAGTCGGAGCAACGAATATCCATCCCCAGCGGGCTTTTTTTCTTTCAATGCTATAGCTTGATATCCGTTTGCTCATTAACTACACTCCTTCTGTGATAAAAACAGGGCTAAGCTAAATAATAACCCAGCCCTGCGCTTTCAACTAAAAAACTATTATCCTTCGTCGAGTACTTCCTGAACTTTTCTCCTTAATGTTTTCAATGCATCTTCCGGTGAGACGCCGGCTAACATTACTGATTCTACTGCTTCTCTGATATGTGACTGAATTTTTGCGCTATTTTCACCATAATATACGATATGACCTTTGGCCATATCATTGGTAAACACATCGGAGTAAGGCATAGATTTATAGGTCTCTGAACTCATAAGCTCAACTGTAGGCTGGACAATATTGACTTTAGTCAGGTATTCTTCGGAATGGCTGAGCATATAGGCAATAAATTTCCAGGCCATCTGCTGATTTTCTTTCGGTTTCTGGCCATTGACCATATAATAGTGTCCATAGTAGGCTGCGGGAACATCTTTTACCGCATCTTCAAATACCGGGAAAGGAACAATCATCCACTCTTTGCTATCATAAAAAGCAGGATTATCTGCGTTAATCCTTCCTATCTGATAAAGACCGGTATGACACATGCCTATATCATTATTATCCATATTGAAAAGTTTTCTGGCATTGGTATAAGTCGGTGAACCGAGATTTCTACCGCTGGGACCCCATTCCTGCATAAATTTAAGAAATTTTAGCCAGGCTTCGTCATTGACAATTGCAGTTTTACCATCATCGCTAATTAACTGTCCTCCGAGCTGTTCAACCATAGGTACCATGGCTACAAGATAATAGGGGTATCTGAAGTCAAATCCTCTTCTGTTAAGAATTTCACCTTCGCGTATACATAACTTATCTGATACCTCCACCATTTCTTCCCAGGTTTTAGGATAATCCTTTTCAGGATCTAACCCAGCATCCTTAAATACTTTTTTATTAATAAAGATACACCAATTAGTTAATTCTAATGGCAGTCCATAAAGTTGTCCCTTGTAGGTTACCGGATCTAATACCCCGGGGATATAAGCATCGTAAACTGCCTGCAGACTGGGATAACCGGCAGCTTCAAAATCAACAGGAGCAAGACGCTCATTTACTATGTATGCATATTCATCTTCAATAGACATATTGAAGATATCCGGACCCTGATTTGCGGCAAACGCTGTAAGAATTAATTCTATGATTTTACCTGAGGCATTGGTAACTCTCTTGATCGTGACTCCCGGATTAGCCTGCTCAAATTCAGCAATATATCTATCTTCAATTTCCGTTCTATTGGGGTCTTCGTGAGTCCAGAAAGTAATCTCCATAGCAGTAACTGAATTAACTGTCATAGACAGAAGAAGTACAAAAATAAAAATAGTAAATAACTTTTTCATAGATACAAACCTCCTTTAAAATTTAATATCGTAACTTTTTTCCTATTTCTCATTGACTAAATTCTTCCTTCACCTCCCTTCGTTAATTACTTCCTTTTAGGTTCTCCGTAAAGTCCGCTAATCTTTTCATATTTGTCTTTTTGAATTGTTGTAGGGGTCGGATTTATCCGACCCGTCTTTTTAACGGGCTCGATGAATCGAGCCCCTACCTCCTATACACTAAACGCTATATGCTCTACGCTATCTTATGAGATTGCCACGTACTGATAAATCAGGTCTCGCAATGACTTCACAAATTCAAACTTCCTGTATATTAACATATTCAACATAACCTAACAAATTCCTGCTAAAATATTAAAATTTTTTTAATTTTTTATAATCTCAAAGCGGGAACCAATCTCAGGAAGCTTGGTTACTTTAATTCTTACCGAAAAAGAGTAGCGGTAATCTAATCCGTCATCCGATAGGGATATCCAGTAGTATACCTCCCAAAAATACGTAAATATTCTAAAGTAGAAGGAGATATATTTATGAAGCTTTCCTGATATATTAGAGAAGAACACCTATTTTATAGAGGATGTGTATAATAAATGTCCAGTTTGAGGGGCGCACTTCACCTTATTTTGCCTAATGTTTTCATAGTATCCTTCAAAGATTTGTATGCCTTCTTGTATTCTATAAAATACTGATCATATATCTTTTTCGCTTTTTTATCGGGATAAATCGTTCTGTCGAATCGTACCCAATCCTTTATCCTTTTGTAGGAATCTAAAACACCTGTTCCAACACCAGCTAGTAAGGCATCTCCGTAAGGAGCCTCCACATTTTGTGCCAGGGTTTTTATCGGATATCCGGTTACATCCGAAAACATCTTCATCCACAATGGAGATCTCGTTGCCCCTCCTACCATAATACATTCATCTGCTAGTTCTAAACCACTTTCTAATCCTGCTTCTATATTGTGGCGCAAAGAATAAGCCACACCTTCTAAAATTGCTCTGTATAAATGTCTTCTCGTGTGATACAAGGTTAAACCTATTATGGTTCCTTTTGCATCAGGATCCCATATAGGCGAACGTTCACCCATAAAATATGGTAATAACAAAAGTCCTTCCGAACCGGGAGGAATATCTTCTACCGCTTCATCTAAGAGTTTATAAGCAGAGATATTCGATTCTCTTTCGGCTTCTAGCTCTTTATCACCAAATTGATCCCTAAACCATCTGACAATACCACCTGCTGTTGCCGCTCCACCAAAAGTATATATCATTTCATCATCGTAAGCCACATAGGGAAAACTTACTAATTTAGGAGATAGATGTTGTCCTTTATGAACGACCCCCCAACATATAGAGGTTCCTGCCATAGCAACATGGCTTTTTTCTTCTAGGACACCTGCACTTAAGGAAGCCACCGGTGCATCTATGCCTCCGGCTACAACCGGTGTTCCTTCCAACAAACCACACAATTTTGAGGCTTCTTTGGTTATTTTACCTACAATATCTGCAGATTTTACAATTTGTTGTGGTAACATAGATATAGGGATACCGAGCATCTTACACATCTCTTTTGACCAGGTTCTTTTTTTAATATCAAAGATTCCGCCAATATTACCAGCAGATGAAAAGTCTGTAATGTTTTCTCCGGTTAATTTGTATATGACATAATCTTTGGGGGTTATAAACCGGGATATCTTTTTCCAATTATCCGGTTCATTATTCTTAATCCACATCATCTTTGTAAATCCATAGTAAGAATCGACATAATTACCAGTAATTTCAAATATCTTATCTTTATCAAGGTTTTCCTTTACCCATTGCACTTCATCTGTTGCCCGCCTATCCATCCATATAAGACAGGGTCTTATAGGATTCATATCTTTATCAACTGGTATACCTGAGCCGCCATAAAGTCCACTCAAGGCAATCCCGGCGATATCGGAAGGTTTCACTTTTGATTTCTCTAATGTATCTCTAATCGTATCAAAGGTGGCTTTTACCCATACATCCGGCCATTGTTCTGCCCAGGAAGGTTTTGGTTTTATTACATCATACTCAGAAAATGCAGAAGCAATTATTTTACCATCAGGATTTACCAGTACTGTCTTTGTGCCCTGTGTACCTATATCTGTACCTAAAAGATATTTGTTATGCATATTTTTATCTCCTTTATTGTCCATATTTTTCAATATAGTTTTTATGAAGTTTATTTACCATAGATTCTGGAATAGATTTAGGTTCTCCCAGAATTTTAGCCATGATTAGAGTTTTTGCACCTTCTTCTAAAAATATTGCAGCTTTTAAAGCCTCTCTAACACTTGCACCTATAGTAAAAGGTCCGTGATTCTTCATTATTATAGCTTTTGAGTTACCGATCTTCCTAACAATTTCCTTGCCTATCTCCTCTTCTCCTATCAGTACAAGTTCTCCCACAGGAATATCACAGCCAAAGAAATCTGCCATGGCCGTAAGGCAAACCGGAATTGGCTTGCCTATGGCAGCAAAGGCACTGGCATGAGTAGAATGTGTATGGATTACAGACATAACATCTGGCATATGTTTATAGATGTAAAGATGAGTTGCCATATCTACAGAAGGTTTTAGGTTTCCTTCTATGATATTGCTATTTAAATCAACAACTACTAAATTATCAGGTGACAATTTGTCGTAAGACATTCCACTCGGCTTAATAACAATAAGATTGGTTTTAGGATCCCTGGCACTTACGTTCCCGGATGTCCACATGACTAATCTGTTTTTCCAAAGGTTTATGTGCGCCTTGTATACTTCCTTCTTTAGATTCTCCAACATGCTTATCGTCCTCTCAACACAATTTTTCTTACATATTAACATAATTAAAGCCAAAGAAAGTTTCCTTGTAAACTATTAACATTATCAAAACAAGAGGATAAACCTCTTACTTTTTTTCAGATAACCAACCATGTTTCGGGAATACTTTACAAGAGCTTCGTATAATAAGCTCTGGCTGATACACAAAACACGGCTTCCTTACTTTTCCATTAATCATATCTATTATCATGAGTGCTACCTGTTTGCCCATCTCTTCTTTTGGATGCTTAATAGTTGTCAATTTTACCTCAGTAGCAACTGCTAAATTTGAATCGTCATATCCTACTAACGAAATATCCCCAGGAATCTTCAAGTTACTACGACGAATAGCCTCTATAACCTGAATAGCTATTTGGTCATTATAACAAACAATAGCAGTTGGTCGATTTTTCTTTTGCAACAAGTTCATAGTAAAATTGTATGGATAAGAAAACATCTGCTCAGTTTCATAACCGCCTAAAAATTCATTATTTAAATTAACATTATATTTCTTTAAAGCAGATAAAAAACCGGCCTGTCGTCTTATGCCTTGTAAATCATCAGATTTAAATATTCCTGCTATCTCTTTATGACCTCTCTGTAATAAATATTGTGTAGCAAGAAAGCCACCTTTTTCGTCATCCATAATTATATATGCGGAATCTAAATCAGGATAGGTGGCATGTAATAGTATATATGGGATATCACGTTTCTCTAGTTCTCGAAAATATTTTTGATTAACATTTGGTTTAGCACTTTTTGTAGGCTCTACAATTATACCAGATATATCTTGTTCTAAGAATCTTTTCATACATTCTGCTTCTTTAGATTTATCATTGCCTGTGCTGGCAATACTAAATGAAAAACCTAATTCGCATAACGTTTCCTCAATACCTCTCATAATAGAGGGAAAAATATAGTTAGAAATATATGTTGTTAGAACTGCTATTTTCTGCTCTTTTTTACTTCCTCTGTAAGCGCAAAAAGTACCTTTCCCTTGTTCTTTATATATCCATCCTTCATTTTCTAACTCACTAAAAGAATGACGAACAGTATGTCTGCTTATTTTAAACTGACGGACAAGATCGCTTTCTGAAGGCAATTTTTGAGCCGGAATAATCTCTCCATTTTGAATCATCTGCTTTAGGTATTCTTTTAGTTGATAATATTTTGGTAAATACTTATCAGATTTTATCATTTTTGTTTTTCTCCAAATTAATAAAAATAAATTGTATATTCTATTTTTTTGCTTCATTGCTTTTAAGAGGCCAAATATTTGCTACCCATACTTATAATATTTCCAACTTTAAAACTTAGGCAAATGGATTTTCGCTCCTATATAGTAAATTTGAAGGTTGATTAAAAGCTACATCATTTATACGTAACATTTGCATAGCTTCAAATAAAATCTTGCCTACATGTTTAAATGCTATACCTGTATGATGAGGAAATCTTTTTGTAATAAGTATATGGCGGTAGAACCTGGCCATTTCTTTAACAGCAAATATCCCAATTCCTCCAAAGGATTTCGGATTTATATCAAGTACTTCACCCTGAGCTATGTAACTTTTTAATTTACAATCAGCTGTACCTTGCAATCTAAACAGTGTAACATCTCCAGGAATTATGGTTCCTTCAAGGGTGCCTCTGGAAATATCAGGGTCCTTATTTGGCTCAAGCAATCTATGCATAATTAATTGATATTTCATTTCAGCATTCTTTATATAACAAATAGGAGTATTTCCACAATGGAACCCCATGAATAGATCGTTTAGTTTATAATTCTTTACCTTTTCTACATTCTCTTCATACATATCCTTCGGTACTGTATTGTTTATATCCAACAGTGTAGCCGGCAAATTAGTAGCCAGAGTAATTACATATTCACTCAAGGCACCATATATATCTGTTTCGCAAGATATGGGTATTCCTCTCATAGCAAACCTTGAATTCACATAACAAGGTACAAATCCAAATTGAGTTTGGAAGGCAGGCCAACATTTATTAGCAAAGATTGCAAATTCAGATGCACCAAGGTTCTGCTCCATCCAATCTTTTAATGTGAGCTCATACTGTGCAAGTTTGGGCAGTATTTCTGAATATCTGTTTCCATCACCCAATTCTTTTTCCATATTTTTCACTACCCCTGATATCCTCGAATCATTTTCATGATTATTAAAGGCTTCAAAAAGATCTAACTCTGAATTTTCCATTATTTCTATACCTAAATCATACAGAGGTTTTATAGGCGAATTACAGGCAAGGAAGTCCTGAGGCCTTGGGCCAAAGCTTATTATCTTGAGTTTTTTAAGCCCAAGTAATATTCTGGCTATACTTTCAAAGTTCAATATCATTTCTGCTATCTCTTCAGCCGTACCAACAGGATATTCAGGAATATAAGGACTTAATTTTCTTAGTTCCAGATTATATGAAGCGTTCAGCATACCGCAGTATGCATCTCCGCGACCACTTACTAAATTCTCTGCAGTTTCTTCTGCCGCGGCAACAAACATAGTAGGTCCTGAGAACTTTTGAGCAAGCATTGTTTCTGGGCCTTCAGGGCCAAAATTGCCCAGATATAATACTAATACATTAACTTCTGCCTCTTTTAAATCTTTTAAAACTTTTAAAACATCATTTTCGCTTTCAACAACTGCCTTAATTTCCTTAATCAAAATTCCCTTTTTGCTGCACGCCTTCATAACAGCTTTCTTCCTACTTTTACTAAGTTCAATAGGAAAACAATCACGACTTACAGCAACCATCCCAAGTTTTACTTTAGGAATGTTAATCATTTAAAGCCTCCTTTAAATATTAATAACCCAATGATACTTTTTTAATAAAATACCCATATTACTTAATAATAAGTCTTTCTTATGGTATCTACCATAGCCCGAAAATTGTTCATAGGTGTATCAAGCTGTATATTATGCGTCGGACCTATAATTAAGCCTCCCTGCTCACCTACCAGATTGATACGGGACAATACCTCTTTTCTTACTTCGCACGGTGAGCCAAAAGGCAAGGTATACTGTTCATCCAATGTACCCCAAAAACACAATTTATCTCCATATTCTTTTTTTAATTTATAAGGATCCATGGCAGCAGGTTGTATAGGATTCAGAACGTCTAACCCAATCTCTATTAAATCAGGTATAATAGGATAAATTACACCATCAGAATGATAAGCTACTTTCAAAGCAGGATTGATTTTTTTTATTTCAGAAATAAAATTAGCCATCTTTGGTTTAAAAAAATTCCTCCAAATTTGTGGCGAAAACATCATTGCCTTTTGTGTTCCAACATCATCCCCTATCCAAATCATATCGACTCCCATCTCAGTTAAGTTTTTTGCAGCGGTAAGATGGTAATGATAAGGTATATTTAATATTTCCTCAGCTAAACCAGGATTTATTATAAAATCCATCAGTAGCTTTTCCATTCCCCTTAAGGCCCAAGCAGTTTCAAAAATTGTGGTTACAGTAACTCCAACAATGAAATAATCTATTTTATAATTATCAATCAGTTTTTGAGCTTCTCTATATAATTCCTGACGATTAGGATCAGGAGCTATATAAGTATTTACAGCATCATCTTTTGCTAAAGGGTGTCCAATAATTTCGGTATATCTACCTTTTCCATACTTAGTATCATATTGAATAACCTTCCATCTTATACCCCATTCATCAACATATTCTTCTCCGTTTTTAAAACCATCCTGATAATAAGAATTAGCCCACCCTACCGAAGTTAGAAGCATATCTTCATCTAAAGCTAATTCCAATTTATAGGAATTCCCTCCCCCGTGGGGATTGTGACTATCTTCTCCTTGAATTTTCATTTCCTTGCTTAATCTTTTTGCAAATTCCGGGGTAAAACTTATTTGCATCGGGCATCTATCAGGGGTTTTGTGGTTAAGAGCTATTAACACTCTTTCACGATGATTCATATTGAACTCCCTCTCTATTTTTTTCTCTTTACTAAGACATGAATAGTTACTGAAATTATAATTAAAAGCCCACAAATAAATCGTGTCCAGAAACCAGAAAGACCTGCAGCGACAATACCTGCTTCCAGGGAACCAATAAGAAAGGAAGCAAGGAAAGTACCAAAGATAGTAGCTTCTCCACCTGCCATGGAAGTACCTCCTACAAAAGCAGCAGCCATTGTCATCATCATATATCCTTCACCCATTGTTGGCCACCAGGTTCTCATCCGGTAACAACTCAGTATTCCGGCAAGTGAAGCCATAACTCCCATCAATATAAAAACTATTATTTTTACTCTCTTTACATTATTGACTGAGCAGGAATTGGGCCTAACTTTCCGACAAAAATTTTATAGGAAATAGTTTTATCTACTTCAACTGTCCTGGCTAAACCATTAGATATAATATTGCTAAAACCCCGGATCAAGAATTGCATACCTAATGTAACAACAATTGAAGGAATACCTATTGATGTAACTAATGTTCCGTTTATAAACCCAACTATTACACCAGATAAAATGCTACATATTAAAGCTAATATAACGCTGTTTGTAGTCTGAAATGTAATTGTAAAAATAAATCCTGATAAGGCCATAACCGACGGAAAGGAAAGATCTATTTCACCCATAGCAAGCACAAAAGTTAAACCAAGAGCCATAAATCCTATAAAAGGAACCGTAGATAAAAATGATTGATATATTCTTCCGCGAAGAAAAACTTCGGGACTAGTAATCATAAACAATACAAAAATGCTGGCGGTCATAATTACTAATCCGATTTGAGATTTATATCGACTAAATCTTTTTACTTTGTACTTTGTTTCTAAATCATCCATTTTATAATATCCTCTCACCTTGATTAATCTGTGTACTTAACTTTGTATATTTAATTAATTCATCACTAAGTTCCTCTAAAGATAAATCCTCATGATTATAGGAACCCACAACCTTGCCTCGGTCAATTGCCACAAAACGGTCAGAGACTGGGTAAACATTAGCGATATTATGAGAAATATAAACACAAGATTTTCCTTTATCTTTAACAGCTTGAATAAACTTCAAGACTTTTTTTACTTCTTGCAATGATAAAGCCATGGTCGGCTCATCTAAAATAACCAGATCTGCTTCAAAGTACATTGCTCTTGATATAGCAACACCTTGTTTTTCTCCGCCAGATAAGTTTTTAATTACTGAATCAACATCTACACCTATTCCTCTAAATCCCATTACATCATGCATAATTTTATCTGTTTCTTCTTTTTCTTTTTTTATATTAAGAAAGCCCAGTTTATTAGTAATTTGCCTGCCAAGAAAAATATTTCTCCATAAAGTTTGCTTATCTGCAAGAGCTTTTTCTTGATATACGGTTTCTATCCCCATACTATGAGCCATCTTCACAGAATATTTTTTAGGATTAATTCTTACACCTTTAATATACATTTCCCCCGCATCAAAGCAATGTACCCCGGAAATAATTTTAATCAAAGTCGATTTACCTGCACCATTATCACCTAAAATCCCTACAACTTCATTAAAACCTATTTTAAAATCTATGCCCTTCAAAGCTACAACCCCTTCATAGGATTTATATATATTTTTCATTTCAACTAATTTATCCATATATAATGTTCTCCTTTTTATAACAAGTAATAGTATGGCTTAAAATAATCCTGCAGGAAATATTTTATTTATAAAACTTTTCCTGCAGGATAACATAAAATTAGTATTGTAACTATTATCTATCTTATCTCATTCCTTTTTCAGCCAATGGGGCTATCAAATCTATATTATCTTTGCTAATTAAGCCGCCACCTGTATCAATATGCAATCCTGAGAAACCATACACCTTGGTTAAATAAATTTGCATAATTGGTAGAAAACCTTGCAAGAACGGCTGTTGGTCTAATACAAGATCAGTATAACCACTTTTAATACTTTTTACGGTTGCAGGTGATAAATCAAAACCGGCGCCATAAATATCATCTGGACCCAAACCTGCTGCTTCAAAATAAGTACGTTGTGTAGAAGTTAAATTACCATGATCAGTTACAACAGCTTTACAATCAGGATTTGCCTGTAAATAACCTACTATAACAGAAATACCCATTGAAGCATCCTTGTCTACTTCAGCTGAAATTTCCACATAATCTACTTTTACACCTACTTTTTCAAAAGCATCTATAGCCCCTTTTGTTCTTAATCCTCTGGTAGGTTGTGACAAAAGACCCCAAACAAGT
>Ga0209986_10002785_pt1 | contig 15696 bp, 6 predicted proteins | sample BlataG_FD_183168 | JGI IMG/M metagenome (GOLD analysis project Ga0209986, IMG submission 183168) | Deep subsurface microbial communities from Black Sea to uncover new lineages of life (NeLLi) - Black_00105 metaG (SPAdes) (version 2) | ecosystem: Environmental > Aquatic > Marine > Oceanic >...
TCACTGTTCCTGAGGGAGCCACTTTAGTTTTTTCTTTTGTTGGTATGTCGACTCAGGAAGTCCCTGTGGGCACATCAAATGTAATTGATGTTGTTCTGGAACCCGACTATGCACGACTCGATGAAGTTGTGGTGGTAGGCTATGGTACCCAGAGGAAAAGTGATTTAACTGGAGCTATTACCACTATCGGGGAGGTAGACTATGAAGAGCAGCCCGTAAACAGGATCGATCAGATACTGCAGGGCAGGACCGCTGGTGTGAATGTAACCAACGCTTCCGGAGCTCCGGGCGGAGATCTGTCAATCAGGATCAGGGGTGCCAATTCCATCAATGCAAATAATGATCCTCTTTATGTGATAGATGGTTTTGTGGGAGCTGATTTCAGGGATGTCAACCCCAGTGATATTGAATCCATCCAGATATTAAAGGATGCCTCCTCCACCGCTATCTACGGTAGCCGTGGCGCTAACGGGGTAGTTTTAATTACCACAAAAGTAGGAAAATTAGGAAAGCCTAAATTATCCTTAACAGCCAGGTATTTTACCTCACAGGTGCTGAACACTTATGATATACTGGATGCTGCTACCTTTGCCGAAATAGCCAATGAGCGAGCAAATGCATTGGGAACAGGCGCTCCATTTACCGCCGCAGAAATTGCTGATTTCAGGGCGAATGGTGGAACGGACTGGCAGGATGAGCTGTTCAGGACCGGGACCGGCCAGGAGTACCAGCTGAATTATTCAGGCGGCAGTGATAAGGTTAATTACTTTATTTCAGGAAACTACCTGAACCAGGATGGTATCCTTATCAATTCCTATTACAAAAGATATTCCGCCAGGGCGAATATCGATGCCAGAATTACGGATAAGCTGGATGCTACCCTGAAGATAAACTTTTCAAGACGGGAAAACAATAATACAACAGGAAACTACAGAACAGACGGACCTATCGGTGGAGCTATTGCATGGGCACCAACCACCCCGGCACGGGACGCCAATGGTATACTGACCGTAAGTGATCCCATTAGCTCCATTAAAAGTAATCCCATTGAACTGGCAGAGAATGATCATATTGTTGAGAATAATTCATTCAATACCAATGGTGGATTCAATCTTGAAATTATTGACGGACTGACCCTGAATATTGGTTATGGTATCAGCTATATCAATGCACAGCAGAAGGATTTCAATGCCGGTAGTAAAAGTAACAGTCCGGACGCTACCAGGGGTTCTACGGAATCTATCTTCCTTCAGAACACAAATACGTTAAATTACACAAAGGTCCTTAATGAAGTCCACCGGATATCAGTGACCGGCGTTTTAGAGCACCAGTTGTTTCAGTCTGACAGGTTCACCGTTAGAGCTGCTCAACTTCAGTTTCCGGAATTCGGATATGATAATATAACCCTCGCCGGGGGTGTGAATACAGACGCCTTTAAAACGAAGGAAACGATCCGGTCCTATATTGGAAGGGTCAATTATTCCTTCATGGATAAATACCTGTTAACAGCCTCCATAAGATCAGATGGTTCTTCCAAATTCAGGGGCGATAACCAGTTCAGCACCTTCCCGTCAGTAGGATTGGGATGGAGATTATCTGAAGAATCTTTCATACAGGACATGGGAGTTTTCGATAATCTGAAACTGAGGGCCAGCTGGGGACAGACAGGCAGCCAGGCCATTCCTGTTTACGGTACCGTTACATCATTCAATACGGATGACTATAGTGCCGGGACATCTTTTGAAAATGGGTTTCTTACGCCCGGTATTATCATCGGAAATCCGGGAAGTGCAGATTTGAGATGGGAGTCCACCACACAATTAAACGTGGGTCTGGACATTGCGATACTCAATGGAAGGTTGGGACTGGAAGCCGATTATTTCAAGAAGAATACTACCGATCTTTTGCTCAGTGAGCCACTTCCACAGTATTCGGGCGGAGGATCCATCTTCCGTAATCTGGGTGAAGTTGAGAATACCGGTTATGAATTCAGCCTGATCGGCAGGATAATCAATACCAGTGATTTCAACTGGTACTCGACCTTTAATGCTTCATTCCTGACCAATGAGGTTATAGATCTCGGGGAGAGGGAAAGAATTTTCCAGGATGGAGATGCCGGTGCCGGTTTGACAAACCTGCCGGAAATGGTCATTCTTCCCGGATATGGCCTGTCCAATTACTGGGGGTTGAATTATTTAGGTACCTGGAAGACCAGCGAGGCAGCCGAGGCTGCCGTATACGGCAATGTTCCCGGTGATTCCAAATATGAGGATCTCAACAATGACGGTGCAATCGGAGGTGATGATTACCAGATTCTCGGCAGCGCCATACCAACCACCCTGCTGGGATGGAATAATACTTTCAGTTATAAAAACTTTACACTCAATATCTTCTTCCAGTCGATGCTGGGATTTGATAAATGGAATTTTGCCTATGGACACGCCATCATGGCAAATGCCGATGCACGGGAAGCCACCCATGCTGATATCGTAGACAGGTGGAGACCAGACAACGATGATAGCAACATACCTGCATTCAGTGGTACGGATGTGTCAGAGCTACAATCCTCCCGGTTCATGGATGAAGGTGACTTTCTGAGACTGAAAAACCTGAGTCTTACCTATAGGCTACCCGAGAACCTGATCAAGGGTGTAAATGGTTCCATATCGATCGGTGCCATCAATTTGTGGACACTAACCAATTATGGAGGTACCGATCCGGAAACCTATGTTACAAGGGGTCCCGGGGAAGCAAGAGGAGCTGATGCAGGTTCCTATCCGAATGCAAAAACCTGGACATTCGGAATAAATTTGATTTTTTAATTAGATAAATATAGAAACCATGAAAAATATAGCACTTTTATTAGTACTTGGATTATGTGTTGCTTCATGTGCGGATTTTCTGGAGGAGGATCTGTCCACACTGATTACATCTGAAAGTGGCGCATTAAACAACGAGGCCGGTCTTACTGCAGCCCTGGCAGGAGCTTATAAACCTCTTACCGCCACCTGGGGTTCGGGGCTTGGTAACGCATCAACGCAGGCCATTTTAATGGGAAGCGATGATCTGACCACTCACAAAGCAAGTAATAAAGCTGACTTCAGGGAATTTGACCAGTTCAAAGTTGCACAGCAAAACGGGAGATTGCCTTTCGTCTGGAGCGGTGCATATAAATCGATCCAGGGGTGTAACAACATCATTGCGAACTATAAAAATGCCACGGGTGATGCGGCGGCTATCAACCAGATTGCCGGTGAAGCTTTCTTTCTGAGGGCTTACAATTACTTCTGGATTGTCCGCCTCTGGGGGGAAGCACCATTGGTCCTCGAAACACATGTTTTCAATGAGGAAATATTATCTGTTTCAAGCAACTCGACCAGTGATCTTTATGATCAGATCATTGACGACCTGGAGGAGGCTGAGGTACTTCTAAGCGACTTAAAGCCCCAACCCGGAAGGGCAAGCAAAGGAAGCGCAAAAGCCATACTGGCAGAGGTATATCTTCAGATGGCCGGATGGCCTTTAAATGACAATTCCAAATACGCTATGGCGGCCAGCAAGGCAAAGGAAGTAATCGATAATGAAGACACTTATGGATTTGGGTTGATGGAAGACTTTGCTGATTTGTGGCCAAATGCTACTACCAACAATGACGGAAACAAAGAGGAGGTATTTGCCCTTAACTTCTGGGCGGGACAATGGTATAACGGCAATGCCGTATACGGATCTCCTGCAAGACCTTCAGATGAAGGTGGATGGGATGATTATTTTACAGAACTTACCTTTTTCAATGAATTTCCCGATGGTTACAGGAAGGACATAACCTTCTATACGGAACTGGCTGACGGTACACCCTGGCAGAATTTTGAGACCGGCCGTCCCTACTTTGAGAAATTACAGGGACCAGTGAACGACTGGCTCAATGCAGTTACACTGCCGCTGGAAAGAATGGCCGAGGTTTACCTGATTTATGCAGAGGCGCAGGTCATGGCAACAGGTAATACTTCAGATGCTTCCGCCCTGGAAGCGGTAAATAAAATTGTTCGTCGCGGAGCCGGGTTACCCATTGATACACCCGATGCTGCTGTGGATTGGACATCTGCCACCCAGGATGAGATTGTACAGGAAAAAGCCTGGGAATTTGCTGGAGAATATTGCCGGTGGTTTGACCTGGTGAGGTTACAGAAGGTCGAGGAAGTAGTAGCTAAAAAGGATACGGATGATTTACAACCCCTTGGTCCCATACAGTATTTCCTTCCGCTTCCGGCAAGTGAAACGCTGGCCAACCCGAATCTGACGGAATAACTGTAATTAATAAATATCATTTGCAGAAGAAGGGAGGCGTATCATACAAGCGCCTCTCTTTGTTTAAGTATTTTACCCGAACGACCATGAAAAATCTATTGATTGCGATCTTAAGTATTGTTCTTGTATCATGCACTGAGAAGCCGGTTGAAATACCGGAACACTTCAAAATTGTTGACCAGGTGATCTGGGTCGTTGAAGACCTGGACAAGGTAATGGACCATTGGGAAAACCTCGGATTCAGACAGGTTCTGGTTCTGGATTCGGTTGAAGCAGTATCTCATCGCGATTCTGCGGTGACAATCGTACGGCTGGCCAAGGCCAACCTTGGAAACGCACAAATTACATGGATCCAGCCTGTTGAAGGTCATTCTGTTTTCACCGGTTTCTTAGGCAGCCATGGAAATGGAGCCATGAGCCTGGTGCACCGCTTCGAAAACCAGGAACAACTGAACACAGAGCTGGAAAGGCTTGCGGATATCGATGTCAATGTCCTCGATGAGATTACTATTCACACTGCCTGGGGGGATTTATATTACACGCTGATGGATACCAGGGGGGAAGGGAAGTATATACTGGGATACACATACGGAGATACAGATACTGACATCAGGCAGAATTTGACTTCCGATAACCGGCATAATGTGAAAATCAACCAGTATGCTTTTGCCATTCGTGATGCAAGTGCCGTTTCCAGGTACTGGGAGCAAATGGGCCAGCCTGAATTCGAAATCAACCATCCCGTCCTGGGTAATACTAAGTATTTCGGGGAACTGGTCGACCATGAGCTGATCCAGGGTTGGCAAAGGCATGGTAGTATCGACTATGAATGGTGCATACCTGTCAAACCTCCGATTGTATACGAAGATCATATTAAAGCACATGGTGAGGGCATCCATCATCTGGCCTTTACAGTGGAGGACATGGATGTCGCTCTGAAAGATTTTACTTCAAGAGGTTATGTTAATTCCATGGGAGGCACATGGGGCGAAGAAGGTAAACCCGGCTCCGGCAGATATGAGTATATTAACCTTGAGCATGCCGGAGGTGTGACAATGGAACTTTTATGGAATTTTAAGTAGTGTATAGTCGACAAAAAAGTAAATAACAATCAAACAATTATAACACAATGGCAACTGGATTTAGGCACTTAACTGTATATAAAAAAGCATTTGCTCTTGCAATTGAATATCCATACAAATAACATACAAACCCATCAACCATGAGACAGACTGTCCTTATTCTCGGAATGTTATTATTGAATACAGGATTATTCGCACAATCTGAGAATCCTGTTTCACATACAAATAAATTATCTGACCCGGAAAGTTCCCTGTGTAATTCTATGGTTAGCGATTTAAGGTGTTACATTGAGAATCCTTCCATGGTGGAAGAAAACCAGGAAGCCCCCCATGTTACAATGGTGCCATTCAAAAACCTGGAGCAGGCTCTTACATCAAATTGGGAGGATTCACCATTCTATCTTCCCCTGAATGGTACCTGGAAATTTCACTGGACTAAAAGCCCGATTGAATCTCCGGGATCCTTCCAAATGAATGAATATGATGCAAGCGATTGGGATGATATTCAGGTTCCCGGAACCTGGCAGATGCAGGGATACGGATATAACATTTATCGAAATGTGCCCATGGAATTCGCTCCTTATGATCCTCCGCATGTACCGATTGATTTTAATCCTACTGGGTATTACATCAGGGAATTTGAAGTCCCTGAATCTTGGGGTGACAGAATAACGCTTTTGCATTTTGATGGCGTTAAAGCAGCATTCTGGGTTTGGGTAAATGGTCAATATGTAGGATTTGATAAGGGAAGTATGACACCCGCAGAATTTGATATTTCAGATTACCTGGTGCAGGGTAAGAATAAAATTGCAGTCAGAGTGGTAAGATGGTCCGATGGGAGTTACCTGGAAGATCAGGATATGTGGAGGTTTGCAGGTATTTACAGAAGGGTATACCTCTATTCAGCTCCAAAGATCCATGTGAGGGACTTTTTTGTCAAAACAGACCTTGATGCATCATATAGGGACGCAGACTTAACAGTTGAATGTTTCCTGATTAATGAAACCGGTATAACCCAGGGTAAAATGTCTGTAACCGCCCGCTTATTCGATCAGACTAATAAGGAAATATCTGTATTCAATGCCAATATCAAATCATTGCCGGCAGGTATGCAATCAAAGCTCACCCTGGCACAGGAGATCAAAAATCCTTTAAAGTGGTCAGCCGAAAAGCCAAATCTTTATAGTCTGATCCTCACACTCGAAAATTCAAAGGGTGAGGTCCTCGAGACTATCGAAGAAAAGGTGGGATTCCGTGAACTTGAAATCAAGAATGCACAGGTACATGTAAACGGAGTGCCAATCAAGATCAAGGGTGTCAACCGTCACGAACATGATCCAATACACGGACGAACCATGAGCAAAGAGCTGATTGAAAAGGATTTCCGTTTAATGAAAGAGTTAAATGTGAACAGTATCCGTACATGCCATTATCCCGATGATCCGCTGTTCTATGAGCTTGCCGATAAATGGGGATTCTACATATGTAATGAAGTCAATGCAGAATGCCATTACGGACAAAATTATCTGGCATGGCAACCGGGCTGGGAAAAGGCTTTCATGGACAGGACAGAAAGGTATTTACAAAGAGACAAGAACCATCCTTGTGTGATCATGTGGAGCATGGGGAATGAATGTGGCCTGGCTCCTGTCCATTATAAAATGGCAGAGTATGTCAGAAAAGCTGATCCGACAAGATTTCTTTATCATCAAACAAATTATCCGAATGGAGATGCCCCGTTTGCTGATATTTGCGGAACCAGGTATCCCAGTCCGTCCATGCTTGATGCCATAGGTGATACAACACAACGGCCTGTAATTCTTGGCGAATATGCACATGCTGCAGCTAATTCCATGGGGCATTTTGATGAATACTGGGAAAGGTTTTACAGGTATCCATCCCTGCAGGGTGGATACATATGGGATTGGGTAAACCAGGGACTTCTCGTGGATCTGCTCACGAGCACGGATAAATCAGGATATGATCACCAGGTTGTACTGATGGGCCGTCCTGAACATGTGGATGGGAAAGTGGGTAAGGCAATATTGTTCAACGGACTGGATGATTTCGTGGAGATCACTCCTCATCCGGTTCTTAATGTTACAGAAGATGCATTGACGCTTCAGACCTGGATATATCCAAGGGGATTTAATGGTTCGAATGCCATGATCACGAAGGGAGATCATTCTTTCGCCCTGGAACAGAACCATAAGGATTCCATTCATTTCACCTTATATACTGACCGGAAATACCAGGTTTCCACTTACCTGCCGAGGGACTGGAACCATAACTGGCATCATGTGGCCGGAGTTTATAATGGCAGGAAGATGATGATCTACCTGGATGGAAAAGAGATTGCAACGGGTGAAGCAAAAGGCAATATCCGAAGAACATTTTACCCGGTTACCATTGGTAAAAACCATGAACGTGACCACGAAAACCGGCCCGGTCCCATTTCAAATGCAGTGTTTGACGAGGTTATGATCCATAGTGAAGCTCTCGATCCCGGACTCCTTGGGTGGTACCAGGAGAAACCTGTTGATACAAGAAACATCTTGTTATGGTTGCCCTTTGAAGAATATGCCAATAATGGGAAGTTCCTGTGTTACGGAGCAACACCCCAGGCATCCGCTACCATGGATGGCATTATTTTTTCGGGTCGTGAATACCAACCAGAATCCTGGCAGGCAAAGAAAAGTCATGCCCCGATTAAAATCACCTCAATTAACCTGAATAAAGGCCTGGTTAAAATCGAGAACAGACACCACTTTACAAACCTTGATGAATTCAACCTGAAATGGAAGGTCCTCGAAGACGGCCATATCATCCGGAACGATGAAATCAATCCTTCCATCCCACCCCTGAAATCGGACCTTGTTACCATTCCTTTCCTGAAACCAGAATTAATAGAGGGAGCCGAATATTACCTGAGATTTGAATTATACACAAAAGAGGATCTGCTTTGGGCAGAAAAGGGATATGAAATCGCCTTTGAGGAATTCCGGTTACCTTATACTTCAGATAAGTCAGCTCTGGATCCGGAAGGAATTCTGGATATTATTAAACAGGAATCCGACATAATTATCAATGGTGACGGATTTCAATATACCTTCAACAAGCAAAATGGCAATTTGAGCCAGATCACTTATTACGGGAATGATTTTCTTTCAGCAGGCCCCCGGTTAAATGTATCAAGGCCATCCATCGTAAACGAGATCTCTATCTGGACAAGAGCAGAATACATGGATTGGTACGAATGGGGATTGGATTCTCTGATACATGAAGTTAAATCTGTCTACATGGAAAAAATCTCAGACAACGAATTTGTGATAAATACAGAAATACATTCATTTTCATTTAAAGAGCGTACTTTACAGTTTATCAGCAATGTTATATATACATTCCTGGGATCTGGAGATTTAATCATGGACCATCATGTCATCTGTCACCTGGAATTCCCGGCACGCCGCGCCAGTCAAGATATTCAATGGATACAAAAGCTTGGGCTTCAAATGAAGCTTGCAGAGGGTATCGAAGGATTGATCTGGTATGGAAGGGGTCCTTTCGAAACTTATCCTGACCGTAAAACCGGAGCTAAAACCGGGATATATAAGGTATCTGTTCAGGAAATTGAAATGCCCTATATTCTTCCCCAGGAATTCGGGAATCACACAGATGTCAGATGGGCTGTTGTAACCCATGAAAGCGGGAATGGACTTGCATTCATCGGCGAGGATCTGATGAATGTAAGCATAAACCCTTATGAAAACCTTGAATCAGCATGGTATCCCTTCCAATTGAAACGGACAAACAAGGTCACACTAAACATTGATCACCGGGTAAGTGGCGTGGGAGGTACCCCTATTACAGTGCGGCATGCATACAGAACATATCCGGATGAATACCAGTACAGGATAAGAATAAAACCATTTGATACTGATCAGATTGATCCTGAACAACTGGCACGTCAATCATGGTAAAAACGCCTTAACGTTTTGAAGTATGAAAAAGGTACTAATGACAGTTTTTTATTTGATTTACATACTCAATGGCAGTTTCTGCCAGCATTCTGAACCTGCTGAATCGCCGGTTAGTATCTGGGAAGATTCCGTTTCCATTCCAACCTATCTTGTAGATGACCCTGACCTGAATCCCAGGTTTTACGACGGAAGGGCATACCAGGGTGCACAGGGAAGGATCTACCCGTACCCCATTTATGAAAGTTTGTCTGATACAAGGGTAGAGAAGGATTTTGATATGATATACCTGGAAAATGAATTCATAAAAATAGATATTCTCCCGGAAATTGGCGGAAGGTTATTTGGTGCATTGGATAAAACCAACGGATATGATTTTATTTATCGCCAGCATGTGATTAAACCTGGTCTGATCGGTATGCTTGGAGCATGGATCTCAGGGGGAATTGAATGGAATTTTCCACACCATCACAGGGCCACAGCCTTCATGCCGGTGGATTATGTTATGATCAATAATTCTGATGGAAGTGCCACGTTATGGATCGGGGAACTTGAGATCCGCCACAGGATGAGATTTATGTTAGGACTTACAGTATATCCCGGAAAATCCTATTTTGAAGTTACTTTCCGGCCATTTAACCGGACTCCATTTATTCATTCTTTTCTGTATTTTGCCAATGCGGGGGTGCATACCAGCGAGGAATACCAGGTCATATTCCCGCCTTCCACACAATTCGGCACCTATCATGGAAAAAACCAGTTTATTCGCTGGCCTATTTCTCATGAAGTGTATAACCGGGTGGATTATACCGATGGGGTGGATGTCAGCTGGTGGAAGAATCACCCGGAGTGGACCAGTATCTTTGCCTGGAATTACGAAGATAATTTCGTAGGCGGATATGATCATGGGAAGGAAGCCGGTATCATCTGCCTTTCAAACCATCATATCGCCCCCGGCAAAAAATTCTGGACCTGGAGTACGGGTCCCAGGGGTCAAATGTGGGATGCTGCACTGACCGAAACCGACGGTCCCGAACTGGAGCTGATGATCGGGGGATATTCAGATAACCAGCCGGATTATAGCTGGTTACAGCCTTATGAATCAAAATGCCTGAAACAGTACTTCTACCCGGTTCGGGAAATCGGAGGGGTAAAAAATGCAAATCTGAATGCAGCGGTTAATCTTGAACTAAAAGATAATAAAGCCAAAGTGGGTTTCAATACTACTTCAGAAAGGAATGGAGCAAAAGTGATCCTGTATGCTTTAGGACAAATTATTTACGAAGAATCCATCAATATTGATCCTGGCCAACCATACATGAAAAAGGTCATGGTTCCGGGGGGCACTCAGGAAACTGATCTGAGAATTGTTCTTGTTACGGCAGAAGGAGAGGAGTTGATTAGTTATTCGCCCGTGAAGTTGCAGGAATCTCCCATCCCTGATGTGGCTAAACCTCCCAAACCTCCTGGTGAAATTCAGACTATTGAAGAATTGTACTATACCGGATTAAGGCTTGAACAGTTTTATAATCCTTCTTTCAAACCTGAACCCTATTACCTCGAGGCACTCACCAGGGATCCTGACAATTACAGGGTCAATACAGCTTTCGGCTTGCTTTACCTGAGAAATGGTATTTTCGATAAGGCGGAACAACACCTGAAAATTGCTGTCAGCCGCATTACGAACAACTATACCAAACCACGTGATGGCGAGGCATATTATTATCTGGGATTATGCCAGAAATACCAGGGGAAATACAAAGAAGCCTATAAACACCTTTACCATGCCACCTGGAGCCATGCCTTTCATTCTGCTGCCTATTTTCAACTTGCCCAGATGGAATGCCGGGATGGAAATTATGAAAAAGCATTGGATCACCTGAACCGGTCCATTTCGACCAATACGGGAAATACAAATGCCCGTAATCTGAAATCCGCTGTTCTGAGAAAACTGGGAAGACAGGAGGAAGCCCTTCATTTTAGCATGAAAACAAGAAATTCAGATCCACTTGATATCTGGTCGGAATTTGAAGTTTACCTGTCCAGTTATGCCCTGAAGAGATCTCGGGAAATGAATAAGGCCAAAGCAGCTTTGAATGGGAAATTCAGGAATTATGTGCAAGCATACCTTGAACTGTCCCTCGACTATGCCAATGCAGGATTCTTTTACGATGCCATTGAGGTACTTACATTGCCTGGAACATCCCTTGGACAGGAACAGTTAAACCATCCCCTGAGACATTATTACCTTGGCTATTTCTTGTTGCAGGCAGGTCATAAAGATAGGGCACTCGAACATTATCAATTAGCTGGGGGAATGCCACCCGAGTACTGTTTTCCATTCAGGCTGGAATCTATTGAGATCCTTAAAACGGCAATGAACATCGATCCATCTGATGCAAGAGCAACCTATTACCTTGGGAATCTCCTTTTTGAGAAACAGCCTGAAAAAGCTTTAGCCTGGTGGGAAAGATCAAAGGACCTTGACGATACTTTCCCTACTGTACAGCGGAACCTGGGATGGGGATATTATAAAATCCGAAACGATCTCTCAAAAGCGATTAGCAGCTATGAAACAGCTGTCTCACTTAATCCCGATGATCAAAGGGCGCTGTATGAATTGGACCTGGTATACGCCGACAGCAGGATCTCTCCCGAGAAGCGATTAACATTACTTCAGGAAAACCATGATCCCATTGCAGGGAATAATGTTGCAGATGCACTGGCACGGGAAGTTGTGCTCCTGGTACAGTTGGGGAGGTATAACGAAGCATTAGAAGTAGCTGAGAATAACTACTTCAGGCAATGGGAAGGTGTAAGTAAGGCATATGCCTCTTATGTTGATGCTTATTTGCTCAGAGGCTTGAATCATTTTAATGGCGGAAAATATGATCAGGCCCTGCAGGACTATCTTAAAGCGATGGAGTACCCTGATAATATGATGGTTGCTGAACCATACAGGGGAGGTCGTTCCAGCCAGGTACATTATTTCATTGGGACAGCTTATGAAGAGCTGGGAGATATGGAAAGTGCCAATAAACATTATCAGAAGTCCGTCAATAAGAAACAGGACAAGGAATTATCAGAAATCCATTATTATAAAGCATTATCCCTGGCAAAACTTGGCAGAAAAGATGAAGCTAAGAGGATATTTAACGGCTTGATTCATATTGGGGAAAACAAACTTGGGCATCCGGAAGAGGATTTCTTTGCAAAGTTTGGAGAGAAACAAACTCCCGACGATAAAAAAGCCGATGCATACTTCCTGATGGGGCTTGGTAACCTTGGTAATGGAGATCTTGAATCTGCAAAGAAAGATCTGGCCCAGGCTGTGGAACTCAACATAAATCATATATGGGCAGCTGCATTACTGACACAGTTGAATTCGTGGAAAAGCATATCTTATGACAAATAAAAACACAATGAGATTAAAACCAATGACCAGGCGGGATGTACTTAAGACTATTGGATTAGGATCTGCATTCCTGTTGACCGGGGCTTATATTCCGGATGACCGCGGTAAAAGGCACCTGATCACCCTTAGTTACGATGACGGATTTGAAAGATCAAGCATTAAAACTGCAGAGATCTATGAGAAATACGGCTTGTCAGCTTCAATTAATGTGATTGCTTCTGCCCATGAAAAACAGTTTGAACTCCCCAATGAGTACCACAAATGGCCTGTTGGAGATTTTGAGCTCTGGAACGAACTGAAATCCAAGGGACATGAGATCATGCCCCATAGTTACAAGCACCAGAACTTAAGTCAGATTCCTTTCAATGAAGCTCAGGAATTGATTCTGATATGCCTGGATGTTTTTTCCAAAGAACTGGATGGATTTGATGCAAAAGAATCGATTTTTAATTTCCCATATAATGCCTCTACTCCACAACTTGAACAATGGTTAACAATACAGGTAAAGGCTTTCAGAACAGGGGGAGCGGCAGTTAATCCATTACCTTTTAAAGGAATGAAGAGATTGACATGTGCTTCATACGGACCGGAAAACATTGACAACCATCTCGAAAATACCATTAATGAATTCCTGAAAGGAGCATCTGGCTGGTTGATCTTTAATACCCACGGTATCGATGAAGAAGGATGGGGACCAATGAGTTCAGGGTTCCTGGATGAGTTGCTTGACCGGCTTACAGGCCTGGAGCATGTAGAAGTGCTTCCTGTAATTCCGGCACTTGATTCAATATAGGTAAAAGAGATTTTTTTCACGGAAAAACAGCTCTTTCGGCAGTGATATATTTACAAACCCTAAAATGATACAAATGAAACACAATCTCCAATTTTTATGTTTTGCACTGATTCTTATATCAATGGGATGCACAAATAAGAATCCGGAACCGGATAAACCCAATCTCCTCTTTGTCTTTGCAGATCAATATAGAAAACAGGCAGTCGGGTTTATGAATGAGGATCCGGTGGTTACACCAAATTTCGATAAACTGGCAGAAGAAGGCATAGCCTTTACCAATGCCGTAAGTACCTGCCCGATCTGTTCCCCATTCAGGGCCATGCTGATGACGGGCAGGTTTCCCATGTCGACAGGTATGACATCCAATTGTATGCCGGGGACAGATCTTGAAATGAATGAGCATGAAGTATGCATAGGAGATGTCTTAAAAGCGAACGGATATACCACAGGATATATCGGTAAATGGCATCTTGAAGTTCCTTCCCTGAACAATTCGGAAAAACCAGTAGATGGTGCCACAGACGCGTGGGATGGCTGGACACCACCCGGACCGCGCAGACATGGTTTTGATTTCCGGTATGCTTATAACTGCAATGGTAAACACTTTGATCCGAATTACTGGAAGAACTCCCCGGAACGGATTGATATTGATCAATGGTCTGTAGCACATGAAACGAAAATGGCTGGAAAAAATGCATGATCCATTCAGTTTGAAATAGATAACATGGAACATTAAAACAAATAATATGAAAAGAACAAACAGACAATTCCTCCTGCTTTTAACAATGGTTGCGCTAATTACAACCAGCTGCCAAAAGCCACAGAAAGGCACTTTTATCCACATTTATCCTGACTCTGTTATATCAGATGTTTCACATCATCCAATAGGGATCAATGTGGATTATTTTACGGATGATGACAACTACCTTAAACCGGCACGAAGAACAGCCGATGCCCTGAAAGCCATGGGCGTAAAATATCTCAGGTATCCGGGCGGGAATAAGTCTGACTTCTATTTTTTCTCTGTTCCACCTTACGAAGAATCAATTCCCACGCTTGCGCGGACCGGAAAAGGAGCCATTGGTGGTCGGCACAGGATGCTCAAAGATTATTCAGAGTTTGCAGTTGATGTGCTTGATTTTGATCAGTTTATGACTATGTGTCAGGAGATAGGAGCAGAACCTGTCATTTGTGTGGCAGCGGATGAATACCTGGTGGATTACCCTGAAGGATGTACCTGGTCAGATAAGGAGAAATTAATCGAACACGCAGTGGAATGGGTCAGATATGCCAACATCAAGAATGATTACAATGTGAAATACTGGATGATCGGAAATGAAAGCTGGCACAGGCAAAATGAAAATTCTACTCCGGAAGTTTATGCAAACGATGTGATTGACTTCTCAAAAGCGATGAAAGCTGTAGATCCGTCCATTTATATCATTCCCAATGGAAATTCGATTGATTTCTGGGAAAAGGTCATAAAAATTGCCGGTGATCATATAGATCACCTTTGTTTCAGCAATTACCCTGTATATGAGTATAAAACCGGATATGCCACTTACCGTGATACCATTCAAGATTTAATGCATCCTGTGAATCGTGTTTTGACTGCCATTGAGAAATTTGCCACACCTGAGCAAAAGAAGAAATGGAAATTGATTAATGCCGAGTATGGCCCGTTTGACTGGGGTAATTACTGGCCAAAGATCAATAACATGGGTATGAACCTGGCAAATTTTGAGATGACGGGCGAACAATTGCTGGAGCCATCGCTTCTTTTCTCCTGCTTCTGGAATACCCGATGGATTAACAATGACTCAATCGAGAATAGTGCCTATGATGCGCTTGATAAAGATGGAAACTTCAATGCAAACGGAATGGGTTTGATGATCTGGGGCAACTACCTGCATGATAAAATGGTCAGAACCACTTCAATCCTTCATCTCCGAAGTTACGCAAGTTTTGACCCGGAGCAGCGGAAAGTTTTTGTATATCTGATTAATAAACTGGATGAATCCCGGCATGTTCGCCTGCATTTTGAAGATTATGAAAGTGCCGGAATACTGCAGTCATGGGAACTTGTTGCGGAAGGGCCCGATGATTGCGATCCTGTGTGGAGGG
>Ga0209986_10002787_pt1 | contig 15690 bp, 12 predicted proteins | sample BlataG_FD_183168 | JGI IMG/M metagenome (GOLD analysis project Ga0209986, IMG submission 183168) | Deep subsurface microbial communities from Black Sea to uncover new lineages of life (NeLLi) - Black_00105 metaG (SPAdes) (version 2) | ecosystem: Environmental > Aquatic > Marine > Oceanic >...
GTCCTTGAGATCCAGTTGGTCCTTGAGATCCAGTTGGTCCTTGAGATCCAGTTGGTCCTTGAGATCCAGTTGGTCCTTGAGATCCAGTTGGTCCTTGAGATCCAGTTGGTCCTTGAGATCCAGTTGGTCCTTGAGATCCAGTTGGTCCTTGAGATCCAGTTGGTCCTTGAGATCCAGTTGGTCCTTGAGATCCAGTTGGTCCTTGAGATCCAGTTGGCCCCTGAGACCCTGTTGGTCCCTGATCACCTGTTGGTCCTTGAGATCCGGTTGGTCCTTGCGATCCAGTTGGACCCTGAGACCCGGTTGGACCTTGAGATCCAGTTGGTCCCTGATCACCTGTTGGACCTTGAGATCCAGTTGGTCCTTGATTACCGGTTGGACCCTGAGACCCGGTTGGACCTTGAGACCCGGTTGGACCTTGAGGCCCGGTTGGACCTTGAGACCCTGTTGGACCCTGAGACCCAGTAGGACCTTGAGATCCAGTTGGTCCCTGATCACCTGTTGGTCCCTGATCACCTGTTGGTCCCTGATCACCTGTTGGTCCCTGATCACCTGTTGGTCCCTGATCACCTGTTGGTCCTTGAGATCCAGTTGGCCCCTGAGACCCTGTTGGTCCTTGAGACCCGGTTGGACCCTGATCACCTGTTGGTCCTTGGGACCCTGTAGGTCCTTGAGATCCTGTTGGCCCTTGAGATCCAGTTGGCCCCTGATCACCTGTTGGTCCCTGAGATCCAGTTGGTCCCTGATCACCTGTTGGACCTTGAGACCCTGTTGGACCTTGAGATCCAGTTGGTCCTTGAGATCCAGTTGGTCCTTGAGATCCAGTTGGTCCTTGAGATCCTGTTGGTCCTTGAGATCCGGTAGGTCCTTGAGATCCGGTAGGACCTTGAGATCCGGTAGGACCTTGAGATCCGGTAGGACCTTGAGATCCGGTAGGACCTTGAGATCCGGTAGGTCCTTGAGATCCGGTAGGACCTTGAGATCCGGTAGGTCCTTGAGATCCGGTAGGTCCTTGAGATCCGGTAGGTCCTTGAGATCCGGTTGGCCCTTGAGCCCCGGTTGGCCCTTGAGATCCGGTAGGTCCTTGAGCCCCGGTTGGCCCTTGAGCTCCGGTTGGCCCTTGAGATCCTATTGGACCCTGAGACCCTGTAGGTCCTTGAGATCCGGTTGGACCCTGAGATCCAGTTAGTCCTTGAGATCCTGTTGGACCTTGAGATCCTGTTGGTCCTTGAGATCCTGTTGGTCCTTGAGATCCTGTTGATCCTTGAGATCCTGTTGATCCTTGAGATCCTGTTGATCCTTGAGATCCTGTTGGCCCCTGATCACCTGTTGGCCCTTGAGATCCGGTAGGACCTTGAGATCCGGTAGGACCTTGAGATCCGGTAGGACCTTGAGATCCGGTTGGCCCTTGAGATCCAGTAGAACCCCGAAATCCTCTAGGACCCTGAGATCCCCGAGACCCGGTAGATCCCTGAGATCCAGTAGGACCTTGAGATCCAGTTGGACCCTGAGACCCTGTTGGACCCTGAGACCCTGTTGGTCCTTGAGATCCAGTAGTTCCTTGAGATCCAGAAGGACCTTGAGATCCAGTAGGACCTTGAGATCCAGTAGGACCACGGTGTCCTCTACATCCTCTTGGTCCACGTTTTCCGCGTCTTCCATGATATCCGCATCCTGTATGACAATGTTTACATCTTGGCCCATCTGACCTTCTCACAGGCTTATCATGATTACATTTTTTATTACAACATCTCATGTTTCTTTTCTTATAATCTCTATAATAATAAAGATATCCGTCAGATGAGCTCTCCATTATTTTAAATTAAAGATATTTTTTAGTTATTATTTGTATATGCCAGAAAATTGCTATTATTAAAATTGATTTTAATATCTCGAATTTATTATTATCCTAATAATATAAGTTTAAAACCACTTTAAAATATGAAAATGTCGAACACTCGAACGAAGTATTATGACAACCATATTTTGTATGTAACATCGGGAGTAGCGAGAGAAGAACAACTTTATCAGGCTTTGAAGATTGCCATCCGAAATGGAGAAAACAAGCTTAACAATGAGGTAATTGTTGATTTCTTGACCAATCAAGATCGGAAAGACTTAGTTGAACAAGTCAAGGATCAAAGTCTAGAAGACCAAAATACTTTCCTTAGAGGAGAGATAGAGAAACTTGGGTTTGAATTGCCAGATAAAATCAAATTAGAGAGTGACGTAAAGGTAAATTTAATTGTAAATAAGAACGGTGAATATTACGGATTTGGCTATATTAGAGTTTCCAACGAGAATGTATATTGGATGCTTCTAGGAAGAAATCCAGACGGTACTGAAAGGATTCTAGAATATCTGGATCCCGATTGGGTACCGCCGCTTCCTAAGCCAATACTCACCTTTGAGGAAGAACAAGAAAAGTACAATGAGATGAGTTGGTATGAAATTGCACAAGAAGAAGACAAGTATATTCACCCAGTCATCAAAGAGAATCTCGGTCCTATAATGGTTATTCCTGGTTATAAGTATGATGAGATGCAATACAGACATTTGCAGGAAATGGCAGCCGCTGATGGTAAAGACCCATCTAAGGTTCCGACTATGGGATATTTTGAATTTTCTCGGGCATATGCTAGAGATGTTGAACCTAGAAAAATGCCAAATGTTTTGTGTGCAAGACAAGTTCCTGACTGGATACCACCAATTGCTTTTAAGAACATTTTCAAAGTTTATGTCAGCAATCCAGAAAAGACTGTCACTCGAAGAGTCAGCACAAATGATAGTGATAGTGAAAACAATTATGAAGAGATCGAAGAATCGTATCCTATAATTAGTATTAGTGGAAATAAGGAACGTGGGAAAATTGTCTTTGTTACTTTTGATCCTACAACTAAAGATGCAATATTTTCATTATTGATGACACGAAAGGTTCGGATTGTACATCCGAGACAACCTAAATTAAGATGTACTTTAATATTCGATCATGCTTATGAACATGGAAAGAATCAATCACAACCCCGATCCCAAACTCTATCCCAATCTCAATCCCGACCTCAACCCCAATCCCGACCCCAATCCCGACCCCAATCCCGACCCCAATCCCGACCCCAATCCCGACCCCAATCCCGACCCCAATCCCGACCTAGATATAACAGAACTAATGCACCTAGAGATGATGTTGATATAAGTAAATATAATTATGTTAGGAGATAATTCTTATTTAAAATTGAAATTAAATATCCTAAAACTTTTATGGTAAAATAATTTATCGAAAAACCCGCAAAGATGTTTACAGGAATTATTTCTTTGAGATTTTTTACAAGATATAGGAAGATTATTCCTCCTATGTTGGGACGGTGGGATACTAGGAGACGTCCTGCTGAGATTTTGATGGATCGTGGATATTACTGGTAAACGGACTATCACTCAAACCTTATTAGAAAAGTTATGATGTGGGTAAATAATAACATAATAAAAAATTTTATTATGTTAGTTAATTGTTTATTACTTAAGCAATAACATAGAAAGTATTCTTGTAGTTCTGAAGAGTAACCTTTTCTCCAGGGTGAACCACATAGTACTTTTTGCATCCATTAATATGGTCATCTTCGGAAGCAACAACTTTCACTTCACCGCAACCAACGTTGACAACAGTGTAAACCCTGCTGGTGCAGATCTTGTCTTCGCAGTAATCCTCACAGTGGTACTTAGATTCTTTCAAGTATACCTTAACTTCACATTTAGCATCTACCAACAGAGTACGCTCCTTAGATTGCTTAGTGCTTTCGTGTACCTTGCGGATGTATGCCTTCCTACTCTTAGCTTTAGGTCCGCAAGGTCCGCAAGGTCCACGAGGACCGCGGGGTCCACGGGGTCCCTCGCAACCATCGCGGCCACGAGGTCCACGAGGCCCGCAAGGCCCACAGGGTCCCTTCTTACCACAGGGTCCACAGGGTCCGCGAGGTCCGCGAGGCCCGCAAGGTCCACGACGTCCGCGAGGTCCGCAAGGCCCACAGGGTCCGCAAGGCCCACGCTTCCCGCGAGGTCCGCAAGGCCCACAGGGTCCCTTCTTACCGCAAGGTCCGCAAGGTCCGCAAGGGCCACGGGGTCCACGGGGACCGCAAGGTCCGCAAGGTCCCTTCTTACCACGGGGTCCGCAGGGTCCGCAGGGTCCGCGCTTACCACGAGGTCCACAGGGTCCACAGGGTCCACAGGGGCCGCAAGGTCCACGCTTACCACGAGGTCCGCAAGGTCCACAAGGTCCACGCTTTCCGCGAGGACCACAGGGACCACAGGGACCACAGGGACCCTTTTTCCCTTTAGGTCCACAGGGGCCGCTGCATCCGGGAGGTCCACGACGCCCGCGAGGTCCGCAAGGTCCGCAAGGTCCGCGCTTTCCGCGAGGTCCGCAAGGCCCGCAAGGTCCCTTCCTACCACATGGCCCACAGGGTCCACGAGGCCCGCGCTTTCCACGAGGTCCACAGGGTCCACAGGGTCCACAGGGTCCACAGGGTCCACGCTTACCACGAGGTCCACAGGGTCCACAGGGTCCGCAAGGTCCACGCTTACCACGAGGCCCACAGGGTCCACAGGGTCCGCAAGGTCCCTTTCTCCCTTTAGGACCACAAGGTCCGCTGCATCCGGGAGGTCCGCGCTTTCCACGAGGCCCACGAGGTCCGCAAGGTCCGCAAGGTCCGCAAGGTCCCTTCTTACCGCAAGGTCCACATGGTCCGCGGGGTCCACGGCATCCGGGGGGTCCACAAGGGCCTTTTCTTCCGCGAGGTCCGCAAGGTCCGCAAGGTCCCTTCTTACCGCACGGTCCGCATGGTCCACGCTTACCGTCTTTACCATCGCAACCTGGAGGCCCTCTGCGGCCACGAGGTCCCCTAGGGCCTGGTTCGCAATGTTTTGATTCAGAGCTGCTGCTCTTACAAGATTTGTAGCTACTAGAGTTTGAAGACTTAGAGCATGACAAACTATCTGATGAACAACTATCACAAGAACTATAGTGGTGTACACTCTTCTTATGTTTCTTTCGATCTTTCTCGTATTCGTACGGATGACTCATTTGTCTTTTAGAGAAAACTTTGTTTTTCATTCCAAAAGCTAAAAATCCTAAAATAACTTAATTCATTAAGATATTTTAAAATATAAATTTATATATTACATATTCCAACACATTGATTTCTGATATATCTCCATTCCGAGCAGCAATAAACAATATTTGTTAGTCCGATCTAACAAATATTTTATACTACATGACGGACTCAATAGTAGTTAGAGTCCTTACATATTCATCTTTATCTGGTTTTAAGGTATTTAACCATCTGATTAGATTAATAATTGTCACGTAATGACCAGGTTGACTATATCTATCCTATGTATATATTTAATTAAATCCATTTATCATAGTATTTGATTGGTTTGTATTATTTATTTGTCCTGGAATAGGTCTGGCTGATGCTACGGATATATTAGCTGGAGAAGGTATTGATGCCTCGGGTGGACAGGGAATCGATGTTGTAAACGACTTTTGTGGTACTGTAGTTGATATGTAAGCCGGTTCTGGTACATTTAGAGATGCATCAATATCCATATTTGTAGAGGGATTCTGATACATCATTCCAGTGGGTCGGGTGTTTACTTCCAACTGTGGATTCATATCATTTGTATCTTTGACAGATAGAGGTACTGTTTGATAGCCGACAGATTGATACATTTGTGCGGGTTGTTGAGGGGTATTTTTACTTTGGCTTCCCATAGATACAAATAATATCAAAACTAATAGTACTAATATACCAATTATAATAATAATTGTCCAATCCCATCCCGTTCTTCCGCCGAGACATTCTAATTCTGTTTCCCCCGAACAGTCTGGACAATCAGGATAACATCTGGGATCATTACAAAATTTTGACCCATTTTTACATCCGGGACAATTACCATTTAAACAAGAAGGACTTGAACAGTACGCTGACATTTTTATAGAAGTATCAAATAGATTATTTAATTTTTAAAATATCTTTCAAAGCTTGCAAAGATTTAAATAAATTAAAAATTATAATATTTTATTATAAAATGTGGATTATATAATAAAATATAAATATTTACGGGAGGTATTAGATTAATTGATTGAAAATATAATTACTTTTTATTTTTTAAATCGTTTTCAATGGAAACTAATGAGGTTCTTAGTAGACCACCAAACGAATTAGATGAAAATCGGACTTATTTAAAACAAACTATGGAAAATATGTCATTATTTCGTGCTCGTTATAATTCTGAAATTACCGATGAACAACGAATTGGATTAATTTTAAATGAACTTAGTTTGGTAAAGGAAGAGGTAGAAAATAAACAAATAGAAACCCAATGCAAAGCTAATTCCTATCGAATTCTCAATACTATTTCTAGTTTGATTATCATATTATGTTCTGCAGTTATTGTAGGTCTACAGGCAGCAAGTGATTGTATTAACATCCCTGTAATTGTATTAAGTTCGATTATTTTTGTTACAGAAAGTACACATAAATTATTTCGCTGGGGCCCGCAAGGAGTGTTGTATAAACACGGTAGCATTCAATTGAAACGCATCTCCCGTCAAGTCAGAGAATATACTTATTTCTGTCATCGTTATAGTGCAGAACAATTGCTAGCATTGATTAGCATGTTAAGAGCACAGTATGATGATGTAGATGTGGGATTATATAAATTGTCGATGAACGGAATGGCTCGATACAATACTGGGTTTGATATTGAAAATCAGAATGGGGGTAATAATTTATCGTTCTTAAACCCAAATCAAAATCAAAGCACTCCAGTATTACCTAGTGCTAGCGGAATGATGAGCTTTAACCAAACCAACACCTCTACTCCGAATTTGAATAATGATTCTCAACATGTACATATTCATATTGACGGAATGACACCACTATCTGCAAACGACAATAATTCAATGCCAACGTTAACTATACCATCAACACCTAACACTTCAGGTTTATCTCCTAATGTAAACCGAAAAGTTCAGAAATTATCTAGTTTTAGAACACCAACAAAAACCCCTTCAACCTATCTTCATTCAGGACCTAACTCTGGGACCATTAATCCATCAAGTAATGATAATATGCCTCAAACTAGTCATGTTAGAACTAATATAGATAAAATTCCGACTATAAACGTTGATAGTGAAGATAATTTACCGCCCATAGCTATTAATAAATCTCCAAAATAATAATATATTATTTTAATGAATGATATTAAAATAATATTGATTTGAATTACATAACCTTTTCGAACGTAAAAACGTAAATGGAACATAAGACATTTCGAATAGTTTCACTAATTTCATTTATAGTAATTTTGATAAATGGTGTTCTTTACAACTATTATATAACTACAGAATCTACAGAATTGATTTATCGTTTTATTTTAAAGCCGATACCTATCAGTATATTGGTTATTGATACTGTAATTTATTTTTTTATTTATCGAATGCATATATATGCACTCTTAATTCAAATGAGTTTCTTATTCTGTTTGTTAGGTGATATATTATTGATGTTTTATATACCATCGATACCAGAATACAATAATAAAATATTTTTAATAGTAGGAGGTACTAGTTTTTTTATAGCTAGAGTGATAATGACGTTGGCATTTGGAGTATATCCTTATCGAAATAAAATAGAGAAATGTCTTACTACTACAGTTAAAAAGACTGTTCTTACTGCTATCATTCCATTTATATACACAGTTTACATTATTATTTGGTTTGCAAATTATATGAAAAATACTATTATGATGGTTTTATTATCTTTTTATATTGTTATTATGGGGATCCAATTATTTTTATCATTGTTACGAATCAAAGGATTTGTAGAAGAATCCATTGTACCCCAGTTATTTGGGTTTTTAGGTACTTGTCTATTTACTGTTTCGGATACCTTGTTGTTTTGGAATATATTTTTGATACCTATTAGATATGCAGATGTGATATCGATATCACTATATTGGTCAGGAATGTATTTATTAATGATATCTATAGTTAGAAATAGTAAGTTTAATTATGAAAGAAGTAATATTCCTACATATCTTCCACTATCTTAAATTATAAAAAGTGAAAGATGGGAAATATCATAATAGTTTGAATAAAATATTATGAAAGAGTTCTTATTTTTTGTGGTTCTTATGGGCTATCTAATTTATAGAACCCCCGGTCCTGTAAGAAATATTTATCCAGCATCATATGTTGTAGATACTTTTACTCACTGTACTAATAGAAAGGAAGGACTGGGGACTCCAATCTATTATACCATCACAACATCGAGTTATATTGTGGTCGATTTGTTGGATGATGAAAATTATAAAAACATGACAAAAACTCGTAATTACACCAGTATTAAAACTTATGATTTGGCGCCGATGATTAATTATAACATCAACCTAACCAAATATTATCATAAAATAAATGGTACGTGTCATATAGTTACTCGGAACAATAATGGTCATATAGTTTTTACAAAATGGAGATATTTATACCCACCTTTATGGAAATATATTCTATATATAATGTCTAAAGATAGAGATCGCTATAATCTTATTTTTGATTAATAAGATTATCTACTCATAGCGAATTTATAAGTCATAGAATATCCAATAAATAATAAAGCTAGTGTAAAACTATCTTTGATAATATCACCTTCGAAGTAGTCATTTTCTAAACTACTTATTTCTGTTGAAACTATAATTAGATAATCTGATAGCATTTAAGGATATGTTATTAGATATTTATAATATTAATTGATCTAATTGGATATTATAACTTAAAAAAAAATAAATGGGACAAACTTACACTAAAGAAGATTATTGTAATTTTAACGTAATTACTAGTCAGGAGTATCCTGATAATAATAGCCTTCGAGAAGTAAAAGAAATGATAAGGATTGATATACCTAGGAGCAATAAACAACGGAAAAAATTACTCAAAGAAATTTTAATGATAGGTGTTACGGTAGTTGTAAGATCATCTGAATATATTGTATGGGTTTCACAGAACAAAGTTGATATAATTCAGGAAATAATCAATAAATGACTATTTGAAATCAGGAATTTTGGGAAGTTCTGACTCAATATTGAGAGGTGGTAGTCTGGATAATTCTATAGTAGGTAATTCTGGTAGATTATTTATTTGTGGTGTTGCCGAAGGAGATTTTGGTTCCGACTGAGATGTTATGGGAATAACCGGTGGTAACTCAGTTGGTATATTTGTTAGGTTTTCTAATGCAGATTGGATACCTCCGACAGCTGACACTGAATCTGGAATAGACTGAAAAGAAACCATAGTTACACCTATTTCTTCGTGTTGTTCAGATTGTTCAGATTGTTCAGGTTGTTCAGGTTGTTCAGGTTGTTCAGGTTGTTCAGGTTGTTCAGGTTGTTCAGGTTGTTCAGGTTGTTCAGGTTGTTCAGGTTGTTCAGATTGTTCAGGTTGTTCAGATTGTTCAGGTTGTTCAGATTGTTCAGATTGTTCAGATTGTTCAGATTGTTCAGATTGTTCAGATTGTTCAGATTGTTCAGGTTGCTCGGATTCGGTTAGTGATGGTTCTGATAGAGATATATTCACTTTATTTTCAACTAATGACTCTTGTGCTTTTTCAAAGTTATCGGATATTTCATCATCATTAGAGATATATTTTAGTGTAATAGGTAGTACTATATCTTTAATATTTATCTCCTCGTCTTCTACTACAAATTCATCAAATACTATCGATGTTATTCCATTATCATCAATCGAGCTATGACCATACGCATATCCTTGTTTTTCATTTTGTGTGAACGAAAAAGTCACAATATCTAAGAAAACAATATTATGATCGGTGTTATTCCCAAAGGGAAAAAGAACCGCCGGGATATTATCAATACAGCTTAAAGTAACATTTATTTCTGTACAACTATCTATCTTGCTTTCGTCGCCCTGATGGTAATTTTTCCTATCATAGAAAAAAGGTAAATTGTTAATAGGAGATACAGAAACTTCGCTGTATTGTGTCTGCGAATCTTTACTGTCTTCTGGGCTAGGTGGATCGGAAAAATTTGCAATTTTTGATTCGGATTCTCGTGTGGAGTTTCTAATTAAACTCATAATCTCTTCCTCTTCAGTAATATCAGAAATTTCAGTCGATTTATTATCATCTGAATTCACTTGTGTAGCAAACACTTCCGAGTTACCTAGCTCCTGTTTCAGATATGTTTCTATATTATCTAAACGAGTAGAAATTAATCTTATTATATTCTTATTAGTCTTCTCTTTTTCATCGATATAACTATTGATAGACTCAATATCAGCTTGTAATTTCTTAAATTCATCATGGGTAATGGAAATCTTTCCGTGTTCAGATATTTTTATCACTGATGCATTATCATTGGATGTATCTGAAGAATCAGTCGAGTAAGCAATTTTATCACTACTGTTGTAGTATTTAGTTTTAAAATTATCAACTGGTTTAGACCATCGAGCACTAGATCGGTTACAACTGTTACTTGACCAATAAACATTTCTTTCCCCCCGGGTATCTACCTTTCCTTTATCATTTCTTTTATCCGATCTATAATATTCAGGTTTTCTTTTGTCGGGGAATTTCTTATCAGGTGATAGTTTTCTTCTAGACTGTCGGTTCCTTGATCTATTTAGACTAGATCGGTTTCTATCACCATATTGTTTGTACCTAGAATTTGTCCGGTTAGTTGATTTTTGATAATTACGGTTCATCGAGATATCGTCTTCTTCTCTATCTGAGTATTCATATGTATTTAGACGATCATACCTGATAGATTCATGAAAACTATCGGATGAAGACTCGTTGGAGTTTGATTTTACTTCAATTAAACTGACTCTATTTGCAATTTCATCGGAAGAGTCTGACGAATCATAATTCTTTGCTGGACGCCTCCAGCGACACTCAAAATTCTTCTTTTTTCTGTCAAAGGTGGTTAATGAACCAAACATTTTTAATTGTTAAATAATGGTTTAAAAGGATTATCCCAATAATCCATATTAATTAAAAATATATATTACATAATAACTACAGGTAAATCATAATATTATGATCTTAGTAGTGTTAAATAAAAATATTTCTTAATTTAAACAAATATTCCAAAAATGAAAATTTAGCCAAAAATAATACTATATTATATTATAGAACTATACCGTATATTTTCATCAAAACCGTGTCTAAGGTAAGTAGTTTATAAAAATAAAGAAAGATAAAAATCTGATTTTAACTTTTTATCTTTTAAAAGTAGGTTAAACCTACTCTAATGGGAATTAAAGGTCTAAATGCTTTTTTGAGAAAAGAATGTCCTGATGCTTTTATTGAATTACCAAACACATATTTTAAGGGGAAAAGAATTGCTATAGACTCAGATAATGTATTGCGCCGGTTTATGTCTAGATCTCACAAGGAAATTGTTGATAAGACTGATGTAGCTGCGATGGAACCAGATAGAGATGAGATTATCAAGAAATGGATATACCATGTCAAGAATTTCGTAATGGAATTGTTACAAATGGGAACAACTCCTATTTTCGTTTTTGATGGAAAGTATATCGACGAAAAATCTGAGACGCAGGAAAAAAGAAGGGCTGAAAAACAAAAACGTATAGATGAAGCAGAGACTATGAAGATGAAAATAATGGAGATTGATGAGTTGGAAAGAACTCCCGATATGATAACTGAACTAAGGAAGAAAATGCACCATTTGGGATTTTTAAGTTCAGACGAAAAAGAGATCATGATCGGAATTTTATCTGCAATTGGTATACCTGTTCTTAAGGCCACAGGAGAGGGGGAACAGTTGTGTGCTATGTTGTGTATTGAGGGGAAGGTAGACGCTGTTTATTCTAGAGATACTGATTTAGTCGCTTTCGGATGCCCTCTTACAATCAGCGAACCGGCTGGGTTTATTTATAATCCCAAAACTCGTCGAGTGGAGGAAAGCTTGAAGTGCACATTATTTAAACCGATTTTATCAAGTCTAAATATATCTTACGATACTTTTAGAGATCTATGTATCATGTCTGGTTGTGATTTCAATAACAATATGCCTCATTTTGGTATTGGTAAGTCTTTTAACATATTGAAAGATTGTGGATCGATTGACCATTTGCCTTCTAAATATCATGTCAGGTCTAAGTGTAAGAGAGATGATCATGCAGTATGTAAATCGATTTACGAAACTTATACCGATCAAACTAAATGTTTAAATCATTTGAGATGCAGGGAGATCATGGGTCATCGTGCTTCCCATGATATCTGCCAGGATAAAATAGTACTTAATATCAATACGAATTTAGAAGATGCTCGAGATCGGTTGGAGATGTATGGAGCAGAGGATTGGTTGAAAGATATTACATCACTGTATAATAACTTGCCGACACCTTCTAGTTATTTTATTCCTAAGCCACCAACATTAAGCCGATCTACCTTAAAATTAAATATAGTTAATAAGAGAACTGTATCAAAACCAACATTAGCGATTGTTGATAATAAAATTCAACATCATCTTACCGACATCGAAGTTATTTCTCGAACTCAGCAGCGATCCTCCCCTAAAAGAATCTCTGCCAAAAGAATAAATGATCTGAGTAAAGGTCAACATAATCGTTTGTTTGAAAGATATCCTTATTTAAAGACTAAAAAGGAATCACTCCAAGTAGGGTCTCAACCTATTATAATACCTGTAACCAATCAATCAAATTGAAATAAATTCCATTCTTGATTCTCTCGAGGTCTTGGATTTTATATAACATTCTGTTATATAAAATATGTAATTTAGATAGCTGTTTCAGTCAAATGTATGTCGTGACACTCACGACACATAGCCTTGTATAGATCCCTCCCACCCACAATCTTAGGATCGGTATTAGTCGATAATCTTCCAGTAAACGGAGCGGGCCGAATCTTTCTTTCGTTTTCACGGCAGATATCACAAACTGCCTTCAGTTTCTTTACACGATCTGCACAAGGTATCAAATCAAGTACTTGACCAAATTTACGTCGGTAAGCATCACCATCCAGCGACGCAACAATAACATGCTTTCCATATCCCATTACCCATGTAAGAACACTTTCATACAGATCAGGGAAGAATTGTCCCTCATCGATAGCGATGTATTGATAATCTAATACATCAATGTCTCTAAGTTCCTTCACCTTCATTGAATTAATTTTATCAGATAGATATTTGTATTGACTATTATGCGTAGTGACAACATCATCTTGTTTTTCGGTAGTTCTAACATCATCAGCATGGTTGATATACAAAGTATCAAATCCAATATCGGCCATCCGTGCCAGTTTCAGAATTGCAGTCGTTGATTTTCCTGAATACATAGGCCCCAGATAGAGTTCAAGACTTCCCGTGCTGAATATTTCCTCAAACTCACTATCTTCATAGGTATTATTCACTGAATCTTCACGATCACTAAAATCGTCTGAATCTTCCAAAGCGGGTAAATCATCATAATTACTAGACGATTCATCATAGACTGGTGTATTTTTTACAGTCTCTTGGTATTCGGTGGATCCATTATCACTTAAATCATCTGAATCTTCCAAAGCAGGTAAATCATAATTAGATGATTCATTAGTTGTGTCATTATAGACTGGATCAGGTTTTATAGTTCCTTGACAGTCATTACGATTTTGAGTCTCATTATCCGGATCTTCATATTCCAGACTTACCGATTCTCCTGAAAAAACTTCAGAAGATTCAGCATGATTTTCAGATGGAGGAGTAGATTTAGAAGGAACAGTACCGTTCTGAGGAACGACATATTCCTCATCGCTAGTCTCATAAGATTCTGACTTAGACGAGTTCTCGGGAGTTAGAATGCGTCTTCTCTTAAATGGAATATATTCCTCTTCACTAGAAGTAGAGCTTTTGGATAAACCATGACCGGAATCGGGATTATCTATCTCGATATTATCGATCATACCTTTCTCGATATCCCATCCTGATTCCTGGTTATTTAATGGGTTAAATGTCCATTTCGGATCAAAAACTGTGTTCTCAAAGGGATGTTCAAACATACTAGTTTCTTGATCGAATGTGTTAAATGTTCCATCAAAGTTTCCAGATATGTTACTTTGTTCCTTGAAATCGAACTCTGTGTCAAAATTATAATCTCCAAAACGATCTTCAGAAAATGTAGTTGATCCTTTGATCACTTCGTCCCAATCGATGGTTTTCACATCTTCTGGTTTATCTTGGACAATAGTTGGATTGGATTCAGAAGAGTTGGTTGAAGATAGATTTTGATATGGTAAATCATCAGATGAGCTCCAATCATCGCTCCAACTCTTAGTTTTTTCCATAGTTTTATTAGAAAAGTCATCTTCTAAGACTTGGTAATTTTCACTAGGTATATCTTTAGCCATTGATGAAATTTCAAGTTTTGTTTCTGTGGTTTCAATATCCATGGTTACAATTTCGGAAATATTTTGTTTATTTTCGAAATCAGAATTTGTATCAGTATCAGTATTATCTGAATAATTTGATTTAAATGACACTTCTGAAGAATCTAACGAATTACTACCTGGAATAGATTCCAACTGAGTATGTGTCGGCGAGTCATGGGCCTGGCTAGTATGGTCAGGTGTAGATCGTTGTGTTAAATTATTAGATACCGTTTGATCAATATTATTAATCTGGCGTTTTGATATATAATTATCCTTTGATTTATCTTTTTTGAACCAACTTATCAGGCCATCCATCTCGATTTGATTAGAAGTTAAAATGTTTCTATTTAGATCAAACTTCGTCTATCTGAAATGTCAAGATGTGCTATTAAGATAAGAGAAACTTTAATGTTACGTAGAATTGATCCTGTAGATATGCTTAGAAAATATCTAGCAGGAGATTTTTCAACGATGAAAATTCCTAAAGATAAAGTAATATTATCTTCGAATTTTATTAATTTAAACCAAAGGATTGGCCGTGATCATAATTCCAAGATATACCGATTCAACGACAAGACAAATCACGGCCAAACAATAGTCACTACGGGTCATGACCAATATCAATATGTTAATAATAAGATGGAATCTAAAAATACTGTAAAGCCAAAAACTTGGTGTCTCTGGTCAAGACGAGAAATAAAAGGTGAGCCTATCAGAATACCTATTGCAATGGAAAAGAATATGAATACTAATAAGGTGATCTTTTATGGAGAAGATACTTATGCTAATTTCGGATGTGCATTGGCTGGGTTAAAGCGGATATATACCTGTCATCGAAATTATAAAGATCCTTTATATATGGATGCAGAACAATTATTGCACTGTATGTATCATAGGATGCATCCGGATAAAGCTGGAACCAGAATTGTAGAGGCTAAGGATTGGAGATTATTGGATATCAATGGAGGACCCTTGACTGAAGAAGAATATGATTCAGAAAATTATGGTTATGTTCAGGTCCCTAATGTCGCAGTTCTCCCTATCAAACGCCAATACATTAAACTTACACTCCCTGGAAAGAAATAATATGTTTATACGAGAATGTTGAAAAGTAAAAATATTATATTTGAAAATGCATATTACCGATCAAAAAATTTTGTCTAAATATAATATAATCAAACAGTTAGGTAGAGGCGGATATGGTGATGTTTACCTAGCGGTCAGA
>Ga0209986_10002788_pt1 | contig 15688 bp, 16 predicted proteins | sample BlataG_FD_183168 | JGI IMG/M metagenome (GOLD analysis project Ga0209986, IMG submission 183168) | Deep subsurface microbial communities from Black Sea to uncover new lineages of life (NeLLi) - Black_00105 metaG (SPAdes) (version 2) | ecosystem: Environmental > Aquatic > Marine > Oceanic >...
ATTGAGAAGTTGTCCGATAACATATCGGCCAAATGCTCTCAATATGCCCAATTTTGTTGTTATTCTTTACCAATATCATGAGTGAGAACCATATATTTAGAAAGGGGAAAAAAATGACAAGCTCAATTGGCAAAAAATCAGTGGCATTGGGGATTTTGATTTTGGTGGTGGTTTTTGCGTCGATGGTATATCCGCACTGTCAAATACCCTGTGGCATTTACGACGACCAGATGCGATTTGATATGATTGCTGAGCACATCACAACGATTGAAAAATCGATGAAGCTGGTAACGGAATTGTCTGGCCAGGACAAGCCGAATATGAACCAGATTGTCCGCTGGGTTCATAACAAGGACAAACACGCCGATGAAATCAGCCATATAATAGCCTATTATTTCATGGCTCAACGACTGAAACTGCCTGCTGAGGGTGATGTGAAGGCGTATAATGAATACGTCGGGAAGCTCACTCTGCTTCATAGGATGCTTGTCTATACGATGAAGACAAAGCAAACTACAGATCTTGTGAATGTGGAAAAACTCAGGTCTCTTTTGGCAAAGTTCCAGGACGTATATTTTGGCAAGAGCAACCACAGCGGACGCGACCATAGCGGACACAAGCATTGACAATAATGAGGTGAGGTTATGCAAGCGAGAGAGATTGTAGTAACGATGAAGGGCAGCCCATTGACTTTAGTGGGCAACGAAGTCGAGGTCGGTGATTCGGCTCCGGATTTTGAAGTAGTCGCGAATGATTTGTCACCGGTTAAATTTTCCTCATTTCGCGGTAAGGTCTGTATCATTTCATCTGTGCCATCTTTGGATACAGCCGTGTGTGATACAATGACACGCAGATTCAACGAGGAGGCCGGCAACCTTGGTGATGATGTAGTTGTATTAACTGTTAGTATGGACCTTCCATTCGCGCAGGAGCGGTGGTGTGGAGCTGCAGGCGTGAAGAATGTGCAGACCCTTTCAGACCATCGTGATGCATCGTTCGGCAATGCGTTCGGGGTCTTGATAAAGGAATTGCGACTTCTTGCCCGAGCCGTATTCGTAGTGGACAAGGAAGGGGTCGTTCGGCATATACAGATAGTCGATGAGTTAACGAACGAGCCGGATTACGAAGCGGTGCTGAAGGCGGCAAAAGAATTGGTATGACAGAAGAGCATATGGAAAAGACTGAACTCAAGATTTCAGGAATGACCTGCGCAACGTGCGCTACAACAATTGAAAAATCCCTGTTGCATCTCAGCGGCGTTACTAATGCGCAAGTGAACCTTGGAAATGAGGCCGCTATGGTTGAGTACGAGTCTGCGAAATTGAACCTCGCTGACCTGGAAAAAGCGGTTACAGACGCAGGGTATAGGGTGGTAAATGAAAAAATCACCCTGAAAATTGGGGGTATGACCTGTGCTACTTGCGCAAAAACAATTGAAAGCGCACTCAAAAAACTGGATGGAATCAGTAACGTTAATGTTAATCTGGGAGCTGAAAAAGTATATATCACCTACAACCCGGCAATGACAACAATGGCTGAGACGAAAAAAGCCGTTGAAGGCGCCGGCTATCAATGGCTCGGGGTGGAGGGAGAAGAAACAGAAGATTTAGAAAAAGCAGCGAGAGAGAAGGATTTAAGAGAAAAACGCAACAGAGTCATTGCCGGCTTGGCCGTGGGCATTCCTCTAATGGTCCTTATGTATGTTCCAGTCCATCTTCCTTTTCCAATGGCTTATCTAATGCTGGTTGTTTCAACTCCTGCCTTTATTTATGTAAGCCATCCTATTTTCAGCGCTGCCTACCGTTCTCTTAAGAATAGGAATCTCAACATGGATGTAATGTATTCTATGGGGATTGGCGTCGCATTTGTATCAAGCATTTTAGGTACTTTTGAGTTTATACTTTCAAGGGATTTTTTGTTTTATGAGACAGCGGTTCTTCTTGCTGCATTTCTCACAATGGGACGGTACTTGGAGGCAAGGGCGAAAGGAAGAACCTCAGAAGCGATAAAAAAACTGATGGGTTTACAGCCCAAAGCTGCTGCTGTTATTCGTGATAACAATGAGATTGAAATACCCATAGAGGATGTTCAAATAAATGATACGGTAGTTGTAAAACCGGGAGAAAAAATCCCTGTAGATGGCGATGTTGTTGATGGTGAAAGCTACGTGGATGAGTCAATGATTACAGGAGAACCTATTCCAGTTTTGAAAAAGAAAGGTGATAGTGTTGTTGGCGGGACGATTAACAAAAACAGCGTAATCGAATTCAGAGCGACAAAAATAGGCAAAGATACCGTGCTGTCCCGGATCATAGAACTTGTGAAAGCAGCTCAGGGCTCACGGCCCCCTATTCAAAGGATTGCTGATAAAGCGGTAAGTTATTTCATTCCAATAGTGCTGACAATTGCAATTCTTTCTTTTGTTCTGTGGTATTTAATTCTCGGTAATTCACTGCTTTTTGCCCTGACTTGTATGATTTCCGTCCTTGTTATCGCATGCCCTTGCGCTCTTGGACTTGCCACTCCGACCGCGGTGACTGTGGGCGTCGGCCGTGGGGCTGAACTCGGCATTCTCATCAAGAATGGCGAAGCCCTCGAAATCTCTGAGAAGCTGACAACGATGGTATTTGACAAAACCGGAACTCTAACTATGGGAAAACCGGAAGTTACAGATATAATCGGTATTGGAATTGATGATAGAACACTGCTAAAGTTGGTAGCAAGTGTTGAGAGGAACTCACAGCATCCTCTCGCAGAGGCCATAGTGAGACGAGCGCAGGAAAAAGACATTGAGATGGCCGAGAACAAACGCTTTGACACCTTTGGGGGAAAAGGTGTAATAGCAACAGTTGAAGGATTCGAGGTGCTTGTAGGAAATAGAACGCTTTTCAAAGAAAGAAACATCTCGTATTCTAAAGAGGTTGGGGAAAATATGCTTCAGCTTGAAAACGAAGCAAAGACGATAATACTCATCGCTCGGGACTGCGAAATATGTGGCATAATTGCCATTGCCGACACATTAAAGAAAACAACAAAAAATGCAATTAAAGAGCTAAAAGGTATGAATCTCAATGTTGTTATGATTACCGGTGACAATGCAAGGACTGCAAATACAATTGCAAAGCAAATTGGAATAGAAAATGTGTTGGCAGAGGTTTTGCCGCAGGATAAAGCTAATGAGGTAAAGAAACTTCAAGAAAAAGGACAGGTAGTAGGTTTCGTGGGTGACGGGATTAACGATGCACCGGCACTTGCCCAGGCAGATGTAGGTATTGCTTTAGGCAGCGGTACAGATGTGGCAATAGAGAGCGGTGAGATAGTACTTATAAAGGACGACCTTATGGATGCTGTTGCAGCGGTGCAATTGAGCAGTAAAGTAATGTCGAGGATAAAACAAAACCTGTTCTGGGCTTTTGCATATAATACTGCATTGATTCCTGTTGCTGCAGGCATACTACATCCATTTTTTGGAATCACTTTTAAGCCTGAACTTGCAGGGCTTGCAATGGCTATGAGTTCCGTTACGATAGTAACTCTTTCCTTAATGCTGAAAAGATATATACCACCTGCAAAGAGAGGGTAAAAAAATGAAGCAGCTAAAACCGAACATTTATTTCGTTGGTGCGATTGATTGGGACAGGCGACTGTTTGACGAGTTGATTCCACTGCCCGATGGCACAAGTTATAATGCCTATCTGATAAAGGGCAGCGAGAAGACGGCGCTATTGGATACAGTTGACCCGACGAAGACGGATGTGCTGATAGAAACCATCGTCGAGGTTGGGACCGATAGAATAGATTATATTGTTGTCCACCACGCTGAGCAGGACCACTCCGGCAGCATACCGGATATATTAATGCTCTATCCTGATGCAAAGGTAATAACAAATCCGAAGTGCAAGGGTATGCTTATCGACTTATTGAACATTAGCGAGGACAAATTCATCACTGTCGATGATGGTCAGACGCTTTCGCTGGGCGATAAGACGCTGCAGTTTGTCTATATTCCATGGGTTCATTGGCCTGAGACGCTGGGAACATACTTGCAGGAGGACAAAATATTCTTCCCGTGCGATTTCTTCGGCTCGCACCTTGCAGCGAGCGGCCTGTTTGTGGACGCTGAAGCGGTTGTTTATGAGGCGGCTAAGAGGTATTACGCAGAGATAATGATGCCTTTCAGGGCGCCTATAAAAAAGAATCTCGAAAAAATAAAGGCTTTGGAAATTGAAATGATTGCTCCAAGTCATGGCCCCGTTTATGATAGGCCCGAGTTTATTATCGATGCGTACAAAGATTGGGTCAGCGACCAGGTCAAGAACGAGGTGGTGCTGCCGTATATTTCAATGCACGGTAGCACAAGAAAAATGGTTGAACATTTTGTGGATGCTTTGGTTGAAAGGGGCATTACGGTCAAGCAGTTCAATCTTGGGGTGACTGACATTGGTAAACTGGCGATGTCGCTTGTTGATGCAGCTACGATTGTGCTTGGTTCTCCGACGGTCTTGGCGGGGGCACACCCAAAAGTTGCATACGCTGCGATTTTGGCAAACGCACTCAGGCCGAAAACAAAATTCGCTTCGATTATCGGCTCCTATGGGTGGGGCGGCAGGATGGTCGAGCAGCTTACTGGTCTGATGCCAAACCTTAAAGTAGAAATCCTTACGCCGGTGATAGCGAAAGGTTATCCAAAAAATGATGACTTTACAGCTCTGGACAGGCTGGCTGATGAGATTCTGGACAAACACAAAGAGCTTAAAATCTCCAATTAGAGCAGGAATTTTTTTTAACGCTATATTAAGGATGAAAAATCAGAACTGCAAAATTTCGAAAGGGGAAAATTATGGCTAAGAAACTTCAAGTCTATAAATGTATGGTGTGTGGCAATATCGTGGAAGTGCTTCACGGCGGGGCGGGCGAGCTGGTTTGTTGTGGTCAGCCGATGGAAAACCTTGTCGCAAAGACGGCCGATGAGGGCAGGGAGAAACACGTGCCTGTGATTGAAAAAATTGATGGTGGCATCAAGGTAAAGGTCGGCAGCGTTCCTCATCCTATGGAGGAAAAACATTATATTGAGTGGATTGAGATTCTCGCTGACGGCAAGGCGTATCGACAGTTCCTCAACCCCGGCGATACACCGGAAGCGGTGTTTAGTATTGAAGCTGATTCTGTCAGTGCAAGAGAGCATTGTAACGTTCACGGATTGTGGAAGGGAGAAGGATAATGGGTATTACTTTTAATGCAGACGAAATCTTTGAAATGGCAGAAGAAATTGAGAGAAACGGCGCCAAGTATTATCGCGAAGCAGCGGAAAAAGCATCAGACAAGAAAACAAAACAGATGTTACTCGATATGGCCGCTATGGAGGATGAGCATCTGGAAACCTTTGTGGAAATGAGAAAAGAGCTGAGCGGCCGGGAAAAAGAACCGATGATTTTCGACCCTGATAATCAAGCGGCAATGTATCTGCAGGTAATGGCTGATGCTCGTGGTATGGAAGGCAGAATAGGCCCGACTACGAAACTGACCGGCAGCGAGACGATAAAGGAGATTCTTGACATAGCTGTAAATTCTGAAAAGGATTCGGTTGTTTTCTATCTGAATTTAAGGGCCTTAGTGCCCGTAAAGGCAGGCAGGGGCAAAGTGGAAGAGATTATCATCGAGGAATTGAGCCATATTACTACCTTGCTGAGAAAGTTGAAAGCTTTGCAATAGCCCAATGAATTCCACGCCGGACCAACGGAAATGGCGAAACTGCCTCAGGAGATGTAGATGTTGGATTTAGAATCATTGTTCAAATTGAGCTATGGAATGTGTATAGTCAGCTCAAAAAAGGGCAATAGATTCAACGGCTGTATTGTCAATACGGTATTTCAACTGGTGCCTGAGCCACCAATGGTGGCGATGAGTCTTAATATACAAAGTTTAACCCACGAGTACATTGCCGACAGCAAAGTCTTTACGGTCTCTATTCTTTCTCAAGAAACGCCGATGCCTTTTATCGGCAGGTTTGGGTTTAGGTCCGGCAGAGACATAGACAAATTTGAGCAGGTAAATTATAAGATAAGTCAGACGGGCGTGCCGATAGTTTTGGATAGCACCGTAGCTTTTCTTGAGGCTGAGGTTGCTCAAAGTATTGATGTTGTAACGCACACGTTATTTATCGCAAAAATAGTAGCGTGCGAAACGCTTGATGGAGACAAACAACCTATGACGTACGCCTACTACCGCGATATTAAGCAGGGCAGGACCCCCAAGACTGCTGCAACATACATCAAGATAAAACCAAAGACGCAGGGGGAAGAAGGAGCTAAAAATATGAAGAAGTACAAGTGTCTTATGTGCGGATACATTTATGACCCGGATGTGGGTGACCCGGAGAACGATGTGGAAGCTGGCACTGCTTTTGAAGATTTGCCGGATGATTGGGTCTGTCCGGAGTGTGGGGCCGGCAAAGATGAGTTCGAGCCGATTGAAGATTAAACGCGGTTACAGGAAAACCAGGTACATTGTTCGATACCAAACGAAATAAGGAGCGGTTGCTGTGCAGGAAGTTCGACTATCCGTAACCCCGCAGGATATTATTTGTGAGGAAGTGGCGGCTGGAGCCACCGCTTTAGTGGTCTTCGGGGCATCTGGAGACCTGACCCGCAGAAAATTGCTTGTAGCCCTTGCCCGGGTCTTTAAGCGAGGTTTACTTGACGAACGATTTTATCTGTTAGGTGTGGGGAGAAAAAAGCTTATCAGTAAGCAGTTTCGGCAAAGCGCACAACAAGCAATACAAGAAAACTCCAGCGGTATATCCGCAAAGGAACTAAAATCTTTTACCGATAAGCTTTATTATATAAGCGGTGATTACAGCGACACTTTGTTTTATGACAACATCGAAATTAAGCTCGCTGAATTAGACAAAAAGCATAAGGTTGACGGCAGTCGCATTTTTTACCTTGCTGTTCCTCCCTTTCTATACAGCACAATAGTAGAACGGCTTGGTTCGTCAGGATTGTCCTGCCCCGGCGAACCCGCTTCGAAGCAGCAAGTCAGATTAATTGTGGAAAAGCCCTTCGGCAGAGATTTGCAAAGCGCTGTTGAATTGAATAGGATAATCCATCGATGTTTCAATGAATCTCAAGTTTATCGCATAGACCATTACCTCGGCAAAGAGACCGTTCAGAATATATTGATGTTTCGTTTTGCGAACGCGATTTTTGAGCCGATCTGGAACCGCAATTATATTGACCACGTTCAAATCACCATAGCTGAATCGATGGGCGTTGGGCATCGCGGCAGTTATTATGACAAGGCCGGTGCTCTTCGCGATATGTTTCAAAATCATATGCTTCAGATGCTCGCTCTGGTGGCAATTGAGCCGCCCACGTCTTTCGAGGCAGACCACGTTCGTGACGAGAAGGTCAAGCTTTTGCGGTCGATTCGCCCGTTCGAGCGGGATGAGCTGGATAGTTTTATTGTGCGGGGTCAATATGGTCCCGGCTCGATAAACGGCAGGAAGGTTGTCGGTTATCGAGCAGAACCCGGCATAAACCCCCAGTCAAAAACCGAAACCTTCGTCGCTGCAAAGTTGTTTATGGACAATTGGCGGTGGAAGGGCGTTCCTTTTTATCTGCGAACCGGCAAAAGACTTGCCAGGAAGGATACCGAGATTGCTATCACTTTCAAAAAAGTTCCGCATTCTATGTTTGTCTCGGCCGGCCTCGGCGATATGGCGTCAAACGTTCTTGTATTGCAGATACAGCCGGAGGAAAGGATTTCCTTGAGCTTTCAGGCAAAACGACCCGGCTCAAAGATTTGTATGAGCACACTGAATATGAATTTTGATTATCAGAGTGTCTTCGGAGTTCGTATGCCCGAAGCATATCAGAGATTGCTTTTGGACTGTATGGTCGGTGACCAAACGCTGTTTACGAGGTATGACAGTGTGGAAATTGCCTGGCAATTATTAACGCCTGTGCTCAAGGCCTGGCAAAATGATGATGCAGCGCCTTACGAATATGCTGCGGGCAGTGACAGCTTTGCCGAGGCCGATAGTCTTATTGAATCCGATGGTCGAGAGTGGCGAAAACTTTGAGTAATCTAACCGGCGTCAGCACAAAGCAGTTGCAGAATGGTTTGCAACATACACTCCGAATTATCTATCGGCAGTCGTCTTTCGTCGTGGTATCAGCGGTCTTTTTGTATCGTTTGAATATGCCCTCTATATCCGCCGACCTGGCATTACCGGCGTGGACTACAACGCGATAGCGCAACGTGAGCGTCTGACCTTCGGGCAGTTCCAGCCGGCCGCCTTCGAGCCAGTACATCGGAGTCGGCGAGAAGAAGCCGTAGTCGCGCGTGAACCATTTGGCCGGGAACCAGCGATTGTGCGGATTTTGCAGAATAGCGATGCCTTCAGTGACGCCGTCGCGTGTGCCGCTGTAGTCGCACCAGGGCGAGGCGGCGCCGAATGTGCCCTTCTCGCCGGTCTTGCCCTCGGCGTTGACCAGCGTGCCACCGGACTTGACGCTCAACTCAGGCACAAGGCGAGCCGAAAACAGCGCATGGTTTGATTTTAAGATAAGGATGTCCGTCAACGGCTCAAGACTGATTTCAAAATCGATAAACCGAACCTCTTCATTTGGTGCCGTGATGACAACTTTCCGCATATCGCGGATAATCGGCTCCTTTCCGGGCTGCCGCCAGAAACATTCATCTGTGAAGATGATACAGTCGCCCGAGGCCTTGATGAGCTTCGGCCCGCGCGAGACGATTTGTCCGCGTTCATTGCTTTCCTGCCAGTAGTTGCCGCCGTTGACGCGGTCGCAGCCAAAGAACAGCGAATGATGGTGCGGATACGGCTGCGATGTTTCGGTCGTGATGGACTTGCCCGATGCCGGCCCGTTCACCGGCCAGAAATACGGATACTTCTGCGATGCGGCGAACTTGTAGCACGTAAAAAGCTTACCATCCACGGTAACTGCGATCTTGTCCTTTTCGAGTTTTGCTTCAATATGCTGGTCAGCCGCCGCGTTCGGAATGCCCGCCACTGTGACTATTAACGCAGCGCCAACAAGTTTTCCCCAGTACTTCATCTCGTAACCCTTAAATTCTCACTAATCAATAATCAATAATCACTAATCAATTCTATACGTGCCAGGGACTGCGCATCGGCCTGGAAACCATCCGGTTCGCCTCCGCATCGTTGGTGAATTGCTCCCGTTCGGGGTCCCATTTCAACTTCCTGCCAAGCCTCATAGCAATCTCGCCCAGCAGGCAGACGGTGCAGGAGCGGTGGCCGACTTCAACGGGGGCGGCAGTTTCTGCCCGCGACTTGATACACTCAAGAAAATTTCCTTTGTGGTCATTACTTTTGTAGAGATGGAATTCGTTTGGGCCGATAGTCGAGGTCAACAGTGATTTTGGATTCGCGTCAAGATGTCCGCGCCTGACGTACACCCAACCTTCTGTCCCCTCGAAAACAAGCCCTTGTTTGTTTTTTCGAGTGTCGGCGCAGATGACCTTGACCCCATTTGCATAGGTGTACTCGATGCGGAACGCGCCGTGCACGTCCCAAAGCCCGTCTTTCGGGTATTCCCCCTGTCCTTCGATTTCGACTGGCCCGGTGTACTCGGTCCCCATCCCCCACTGGGCGATGTCGTTATGGTGAGCGCCCCAGCCCGTAATCATACCCGCCCCGTAATCGGCGATTCGCAGCCAGCCCGGTCGGCCATAGCCGTTTTGTGGATGGACACGCTTCTCGGTATAAGCCGCCCAGGGCGCAGGGCCCAGCCACATCTCGTAATCCAGGTTTTCAGGGATTGGCATTGGCGGCTGTGGCCCCGTGCCTGGGTCTGTTCCAAAGCCCACTTTCACGGTGTGCAGCTTGCCGATGCGTCCGTTGCGGACCAGCTCGCATGCCTGCCGAAACCGCGAATCCGAACGCTGCTGGCTTCCGACCTGAAAGATGCGCCCATAGCGGCGAACCGTGTTACTTAACACACGACCCTCTTTAATGGTCAGGGTCAGCGGCTTCTGCAGAAAGATGTCCTTGCCGGCCTTCGCCGCGGCAATGGCGGGAAGTGCGTGCCAGTGGTCCGGCGTGGCAATCAGGACCGCGTCAATGTCCTTTCGTGCGACCAGCTCTCTGAAGTCTTTGTACGTTGCACAGCCCTTGTAGTTTCCATTCTTACCCTGCGAACTGTATTTTTCTTCAACAAGTTTCTGAGCATGTTTCACTCTGTTGGTGTCGACGTCGCATACAGCGACGACCTGGGCCTGTTTGAATCCCAGGGCCTCTCTCAAATCGCCGAGCCCCATACGCCCAACACCGATACAGCCCACCGCGATGCGATTACTCGGCGCGTTGGCACCAAGTACTGAAGAAGGAACGATTGTCAGCCCCGCCAAAGCCGCTCCTGCCGCGGTAACTGCCGAGCTTTTCAAAAATTCCCGCCGGGTCAGGCTATTCACCTTTTTAGTTCTCCGTAAGGAGTCCATAGGACTGCTTCTGTTTTTCATCACTTTTCCCTGCCTTTCTCGATAAAAGACACAAGACTTCGGTCTTTAGTATGTCTGGTATAATCATACCAAATGCTCTCAGCGGACGCAACGTAAAATTCCTTGCGTCTGAAAGACATTTGCTTTATCCTTAAACTTGAAAGAAGAAAAAGTAAAGTACTATTATGAAGAAGGAGATGATACAGATGAGAGAAAGAGAACAAACCAGGAGGCAGTTTTTGCAGGTAGCGGGTATTGGGGCGGCGGCTTCGCTGGCTGGTGCGAGCGGCTGTTTTGGTACGCAGGCTCGGCCGTCTGCCGGAAAGCAGCAAGGTCGTTTCGGGATTCAAAATCCGAAATTTGAAATTAGAAGTAAGAGGCGGTTTGAGCTGGGTTTGGCTTCGTACACCTTAAGGAAGTTCAAGCTGGATGAGACGTTGGCGATGACCAAGCGGGTGGGATTAAAATATATCTGCTTAAAGGACTTCCATTTGCCGCTGAACACCACTCCTGTCCAGATAGGCAAAGTGGCGGCGAAAGTGAAAAAGGCGGGACTGCTGCTTTACGGCGGCGGAGTGATTTATATGAATAGTGAAGCGGAAGTGCATCGTGCTTTTGATTATGCTAAAGCTGCGGGGATGAAGGTCATTGTCGGGGTACCGAAGCCTGAGCTGCTGACGCTGGTTAATAAAAAGGTTCAGCAATACGATATTAAGGTGGCCATTCACAATCACGGGCCGGGAGATAAAAATTATCCCACGCCGGCAAGTGCTTACGAAAGAATAAAGGATTTAGACAAGCGGATTGGGCTTTGTAACGACATCGGACACACCCAGCGGGCGGGGGTGGATCCGTCGGAGTCAGTCGAGAAGTTCGCAGACCGGCTGCTGGATGTGCACATAAAGGATGTGTCGGCAGCGACCGCTAAGGGGCGCGGTGTGGAAGTCGGGCGAGGTGTGATTGATATTCCTAAATTTCTGCGAACGCTGTTGAAGATTAACTACAGTGGTGTCGTGGCGTTTGAATACGAAAAGGACGCCGACGACCCGCTGGCAGGGCTGGCTGAGTCGGTCGGTTACGTCAGAGGAGTCCTGGCTGCCATCTGACAATGAGACTTTAACCTGGACTATTTACCGATATCCGACCCTTTCATACTCAGGCCGGATGTCGTCTATATCGCAAAGGTAAATCAGTTATGCCATATAATATTAGAATTGTCAGTACCTACCCACCACGCAGGTGCGGAATAGGTACCTTTTCACGTGACCTGGCTACTGCACTGGAGCACTTTACGGCAGAAGTCGGCCATATAAGAGTCGCGGTAATTGATAATGGCAATGGACCGTACGGTATTCCGGTGGACCTCACTATCGACCAATATACCCCGCAATCCTGGGCTGATACTATCACGCACATAATCACCCGCGCAGGTGAAAGTAAAGAGCCTACTATCGTTATTCTGCAGCACGAATACGGACTTGATCCGGATAAAGATGGCAACGATGGACAGGGTACTAATTTTGTTGACATGGCAAAAGCATTTCAAAAGCAGGGGCTGACCACTTTAGTTTACCTGCATACAGTTCTTGATGAGCCGGACCCACATCAGAAAAAGACAATACAAGAACTGGCCCAACATAGTGATGGGCTCATTGTTACTACAGAAAGTGCGATTCACATACTCGAATCGGAAACCTATGGAATTGACCACGCAAAACTCAAGCATATTGACCACGGTATCAGAATGAGTCACCCATCGCAATTCGACCGACTGGAAACAAAGCGAGCTTTCGGCCTGGAAAATCACTTTCTTATTACGACACTTGGGCTTCTTTCACCGGATAAAGGTATCGAATACGGTATTCGCGCCTTTGGCAGGTTTTTAGACGAATCCTGTACTGAAACTCAAAGAGAAAAGATGATTTATCTGATTGCCGGCCAATGCCATCCCGATTTTGTAAAGGTCGAAAATGGAGAGCCGTATAAAGAATATCAAGCGTCTCTCAACAAAGCACTGGAAGATTCCAAACTAACGTGGTGCAAAGTGAAGGAGCTTGGTACGACCGATGTTAATAAATACGATATTGCTTTTCTTGATACTTTTCTGGACGAGAACACCTTGTTAAAGCTTTACGGAGCAACCAATGTAATGGTGCTGCCTTATCTTAACAAGCAACAGATATCAAGTGGAATACTTGCTGATACACTCGGCTCAGGTAGAGTAGCGATAACAACAAAATTCAGATATGCTGCGGAGTTAATTCATTCGAATAAAAGATGTCCGGAAGGGATTATAATTGGGCGATATGCCAGAGGTATTTTAGTTGACCCAGGGGAACCTTCAATTGAACAAATAGCGAAAGGGCTCGATTATCTGGTTTTCAATATGGATAAACGCCTTATGATGGAAAAGCAGGCCCATCAGAGAGGTTATCAAATGAGCTGGAACAATAGCGCCTGGGGACTGCTGCAATATATTGATTTTGTAAGGGAGCAAAAAGAAATAGTTACCGGCAGGGGAATAAAATTCAACAGGGAAAAACCTTCGGCTCTCCAAAGAAAGAAACACCAAGGCTTACAACTCGGCCAGAACACTGTCAAGTGAGCTTTACAGGTTTTTGCTCTCTGGCGGATTTATATATTGCCAGTATCACTTCCACCGCTTTGCGGGCTTCGGGTCCGCTAATCCAGAAATCTTCGCCGCTTTCAAGCGTATCAAGAAACGCTTTGAAATTACGTGTGTGATTGTGATGTGTGATAGCGGCCGGGTCCGCAACACCGCCTCCACCTTCGATTTCTCCGAATTGCTTGCGGATTTGCTCATCTTCGGGTTTTTCTTCGGCGAACTGCCAGACTGTAAAACTGTTTTCGAGCTGTATAACTGTGCCCTTGGTGCCGGTGATTTCAAACCGCCTGAACTGGCCGGGGTACGAGGCGGTAGTGCCGTAAATCATTCCCAGAGCTCCATTGGTATAGCGCAGGACTGCAACTGCGGTATCTTCCGTTTCAATTTGCGGGTGCCCGAGCGTCGCCGTAAAGGCGACAAGCGATTCAATTGGCGGCATTACGTCGCACAGCATATCTACCATATGAATGGACTGGTTCATTAGCGCACCACCACCGTCCAGTTTCCACGTGCCGTGCCAGGAATCCTTGTAATACTCGTCGGTGCGCCACCAGGGAACGAATATTGCTGCGTAAGTAATTACGCCAAAACGTCCGGAATTTATCGCCTCTCTAAGGGCCGCCTGCGAGTCATTGAATCGATATGGGAATATACCTCCAAGACGGGTACCACTTTTCTCGTGTGCCTCTATCATCGCGTCAATTCGCTCCAGGGTGATATCCAGCGGTTTTTCGCATATTACGTGTTTGCCCGCCTGGGCTGCGGCAATGGCCGGTTCCATATGTGCTCCGCTTGGTGTGGCAATGGTAACAATATCTATTTCTTCGCTCTTGAGCATATCTTCATAGCTTCCGAAGACCTGGCAGCCGTGTTTGTTCGACAATTCTTCAGCCCGGGCCGAAATGATGTCACAACAGGCTAACAATTTCGCATTGGGAATGGCCGCTATGGCTCTCGCGTGAAAATCAGCGATTAAGCCGGTACCGATTATTCCAAAATTCCATTTTTTCATAACGTCCTCCGCATACATAATGAATTATTCACATGTCAAGCCAACCTCACCCGCAAGCTCTCTCACTGCGGCGATTGCCTGCGAAAAAAGCTCGGGCCCCGTATCGCCGCCGAACTGGCCGCCGGCTTTCAGGTGCGGCTCCATCGTAAGACAGCCATCGTAGGCCAGTGCCGCAAGCTCGGCAAGCAGCTCTCTTATTTGTCCATCACCTTTGCCCGGTATGCTGCCGACGTCTTCGCCGAGCTTCCAGTCTTTGATATGAATGTGGGCAACGTAGGGCTTCATCAAAGGCCAGCAGGTTTTGACATTGTCCGTTGTCTTCTGTCCCCAGACGAAGTTGCCGGGGTCATATACCAGCCGGAGTTTCGGCGAGTTAACGGTCTTTATAAGGTCAACGCAGTTCTCGGCGCTGTGGCCATAAATATCGGTTTCATTTTCATGAACCATGATAACGTCGGTGTTTTTTATTATCTCAGCTTTGGCCGACATCCGCTCCATAACCTGCTCACGATAGTCATCGATGTTCCGCCTTTCGGGAGCGTAGTAGCTGAACATTCGTATGTACGGCGCTTCGAAGAACAAAGCCAGCTCCACTGCGTGTTTGAGCTTGTCCAGATGCGGCCCGAAAGGCCTGTCAAGCTTTACCTTGCCTATGGGCGAGCCGATGGCGATTACCTTGATACCGTAGTCCGTCATCTGTTTTTTCGCAACATTGAGTTCATCGTCGGTAAGGTCCATCACGTTCTTTTTATTGACAAAACGAATCTCAATATAACCCACACGTTCGGCGGCAAGGTATTTAACCTGCCCCAGAAAGTCATCGATTACCTCATCCGCAAATGCGCTTAATTTCGCCATTTTCAGTCCTTCCCTTAATTAGTATGCCAAAAGTATCGAATCCAGCATTACTTTTCAAAACTCGCGGCTAAATCAGGCAAATCCCTTTTGATTTCGTCCAATCTGTAACCAAAACCCGGCCCGTTCAATGTCGATAGGTCAACCTGACCGTCGCGCCGTTGATAAAGTCCCGGGTGCACCGCCTCTTCCGGCGCCGAAGCTGCCGGATAAAACTGCATCGCATTGGTCTCGACACCCATAATCGTTCCCGCGTATGCTGCCAGAAGAACGTGGGGAATCTGTGCTAACATTGGATTCGTCAAATCCTGCACCATTAGTGTCATCCCGTGCGCCTTGGCCCAACAGAGACTCAATAATGCGCCGGTTTGAGTTTTGCAGGTTTTCAACGCAACACCGGTCCAGCCTAAGCTGCGGCCGAGCCGGATTAATTTTCAGTCGTGAGCACTTTCGTCCATAAAGAGTGGCTTGCGGGCCGAAACGCTGTGAACGTCAATCTGATTTTCTTCTAAGTTATATGGAAACGGCTGCTCCACATAAAGAATCATCTGGTAAATGCGGGGATGCTCCATCATCAGCCGGTCGAGAATATCATTCACGTAGGCAGGCTCGGTAACCGTGCAGTTGAAATCACTGCTCAACCATAAAACGTTGTTTTCGAGCGCAATTTTGCCGACTTTGACCAATCGCTCGTAATCCCAGGCCGA
>Ga0209986_10002790_pt1 | contig 15681 bp, 16 predicted proteins | sample BlataG_FD_183168 | JGI IMG/M metagenome (GOLD analysis project Ga0209986, IMG submission 183168) | Deep subsurface microbial communities from Black Sea to uncover new lineages of life (NeLLi) - Black_00105 metaG (SPAdes) (version 2) | ecosystem: Environmental > Aquatic > Marine > Oceanic >...
TAGGTTATCCCAGTATATTACTATGGTGTCGAGCTGCAGCAGAAACCACAGCCGGGTCTCTTTCCTGAGCTGGGTTATTCTCCTTTTAGGCTTCTGTCTGGCTCCGGCTTGCTTTCTGGCTATCCTTTCTGCCCTTACCTTATCTGGATAAATCTTATGCTTTCGGATTACTCTTTCTATCTTCCAATAGGAGATATCTTCCTTATACTCCCTCTCATAAAGGACCTCTAGTTTCTTCTTACCGTAGTAGATATACTTCTTTCGAAGCTTCTTTATCCTGCTTTCCTGAGTTGGGGTTACTTCCCAGTTCCTTTTGCGGCAAGGTGCCCTGGATTGGTCCTTCAGCCTTTCTATGTCCTCGAGGCTATCCCTAAAGCGATTAAGCCACTTATGGAAAGTCTTTCTGGATATACCAAAATGCCTGGCAGTGAGACTTCCATTCTGGTTCGCTTGAGATAGTAGAATATCATCCATTTTACTCTTAACCTTTCTCTTGCTGAAAGTTGCAAGAGTTCCGCAACTCCCCTCCATCTCTCATACCTACTCTTTACCCTGTGTAGTAATCTTTGCTACTACACAGGGCTTAATTTTATTGATTTCCTTCTGAAATAATAGAAGCTTTTCCTTTCCATAGGTAACCTTCTCTGGCAAGTCCTCCATACTTTCTATCATACCAGAGGTGTTACCTATGTATCTCAGCCTCCGCAAGAAGATTTAACTTGACCTAGAGTTCAAGGCGTTGCTACAATTGAACTTGTGGGGATATAGCTCAGCAGGGAGAGCGCTGCGTTCGCATCGCAGAGGTTGGGGGTTCGAGTCCCCCTATCTCCACCAGAGAAGACGAAGCCCAGAACTCCGCGCCAACTTCGACGAGAGTCGATTTGGCCGGGGAGGATTTTTCCGGTGACTTTCCTCTGGCCACCCGCTAAGGATAAAGTAGAAGTGCACTAAACTCATTCCTCGTTTAGGTTAACAAAGCGATGAAATGTGTTCCAATCATCTGCCTGGACAAAGAGATAGTTGCCAAGAAATTAGGATAAAATAGTGGAGGCTAAATAGTCTGATGAGAGTGATATGGAGAGGGAAAAATTTGAGACTCTCGTAGTGAGAGCTATTGACAATCTGCCTCCTGAGTTTCGCAGCAAACTAGAAAAAGTTGATGTCGGTGTAGAAGACTGCCAACGTCAGGACAGCTCAAGAAACTGAAAGTCAGCCATCCCAGCCAATTATTGGGCCTTTACGAGGGTGTGCCCCAAACTAAGCGTGGCAGAAGATATGGGATGGTTCTACCTGATAAAATAAGCATCTTCCAGAAGCCCATAGAGGGTCAGTGCCGTTCTGACGGGGAGATCAAGGTGAAAATAGCCGAAGTAGTGTGCCACGAGATCGCTCACCACTTTGGCGTTGATGAGAAGACTTTGCGTAGGATAGAAGGTGAGAGGTACAGGAAAAGCAGGCGTTGGATGAGACCGTAATACATTGGCTAATTGTTACTTCGCCAGTCAGGGGCATTGACAGTCATGCATATAGGGATTAGATTAAGGTCCAGATATGCGAAATGAGCTGAGGTAACTCAAGTCGTGGTGTGAGTGAGGAGCTCGAGGATGACTAAGGGCGTGTGGCTGCGCGGGTGGGGTTTGTGGATTCTGGCGAGCTTTTGGGGCTCTAACCGGGCTTATTCAGTGGTCAGTGGTGCGACGGGCGGTTTGGTGGATTCCAGCGACAGCAGTGGGGTGGGCCTAGGACCCTCGGGGTAAAATTTCGGCTTGGCGGAGACGGGGGAGAGTCTATCTCTATCCTACCCACCCGAGATAGGTCAATCTATCAGGAGTCGGCGAGCGCTTGCAGCGGCATTTGTGTTTAGCCAGGCTAAGGAACTATTTACCGATCGAGTGACTACAGGACTGGGCGAGGAACTTGAAGGTTCGAATGGCCTTAAGGCCGTTAATATTCTACCCGAGCCATTACCTGAACCAACAATGGGCATTGTTAATCATATAGCCAATCACGTAGTAGCATTTATGATTAAACCGGAGCTTCAACAGATACTATAGTGCCCTTACCTAATTCAGACTTTAGCTTTAAGTTACCGCCTAGCAACTGTACCCGCTCTTGCATTCCAGCCAAACCGAGTTTGCCTATATGTGGCAGAGCTCCAAGGTTTTCTGGAAGTCGAAAGCCTATACCATTATCCCTTATAGTAGCCGTGATTTTGTTCTCATCGAACTCGACATTAACCTCAACCCTTGAGGCTTGGGCATGCTTTGCTGTGTTTCTAAGTGCCTCCTGAACAATGCGGAAAAGTAATAACTCTGCTTCCTGAGACAACCTCCGCTCATTACCAACCACCTTCAAACTGGCCTCTACCCCATATTCGCTTTTGAGTTCCCCGGTTAGCCATTCCAGGGCTGGAAGCAAACCTAAGTCGTCAAGAATGGAAGGCCTTAGGTCGCGACTGAAGTGACGCACCCCTTGTAATACATCCCTAATCTGTTCATGGAAACCCCATAAAGCTTTAGCCTCTCTTACTGGCAGCTTTATCTTGCCACTTAGGAAGTTCTCCAACTGATGAAGCAGGGCGATAAGATTTTGAGCAGTGTCATCATGAAGCTCGAGAGCAATGCGCTTGCGCTCTTCCTCTTGAGCTCTGGTAATCTCCTGCAAATAGTAGCGTAGATTCTCCTCTGCATTCTTTTGTTCGGTGACATCCTGTAAGCTCTCTATTGCACCTATTACTTCTTCTCTGTTGTCCTTAATGGGACTTGCCGTAAAATGAAGCCATTTCCCATCTTCTCCAAGATCGGGGAAAAAATCTTCAGCTTCATAGGCACCCTCAGTCAGGTTAGATTTTTTGCATTTATGCCGATAATACGCTTCAATTTCATTTGCAGGAGATCCTTCCAGTACTAAATCAGCCATAACTGGCCTCTTTTCAGTGTAAAATGCCCTCCATTGCTCATCTGTCCCGATTATCTCCTCCTTTTTTATGCCAGAAAGAGATTCAATTGCTGTATTCCAATGGGTGACTTTATGTTGCTTATTGACTACAAATGATGAAATAGGAGAACCATCAATAATCTTAGTGAGCATTTCTTCCACACTCTTTCGCCGGGCGACGTCTCTGTGGTGCACGTGGAACCACAGATTTACTATGCCGCCAATGACGATAACCATGGCGGTCTCAAACAAAACGTCAGGCTTGGATAGGGAGATTAAGAAAGCACGCGGCAGCATGATGACAAGGGCCAGCGCCAGGCTAGAGAGCCCTGCCTTTATCCCAAAGATCAGGCCGACGTAGGTCACGGGCAATAAGAGAAAAACCCGTTCCGCAGCGTGCCGGGTTAAACCTAGAAATGAGAAAAACGACGGTAAATCCGTCGAGAGTATCTGTTGGGGATAGTGGAGGACTAGACCAATGGCAAACATCACCACCACAAGCCAGAAATGATAATTACGTATGACCCTTAGCGCTGGACTTAATAAGCTTGGAGCTATATGCATGGTGCCCCCCGATATTTCAAGTGAAGATGCGGGTCAAGACAAATCTTCTAGTGTGAACCAGCCCTTTCTCATAGCCTGTATCACTGCTTCGGTACGGGAGCCTACTCCTAATTTGTTAAAAACAGCGCCCAAATGACTCTCAATAGTGCGCACACTAAGATGTAACTCCCCGGCAATGTCATTGTTGCTCATCCCTTTAGCTGCCATCTTGAGTACAGCGGTCTCCCGCTCAGTGAGCAAATCCAGCTCATGTCGCTTATCATGCTCCCCTCCAGTTCGCCTGAATCGTTCCAATACCTTGCGAGCAATTGTTGGATGAAGCACCGCTTCTCCTCTATGCACGGTCTGGATGGCACTAATGAGTTCGCGGCTACTTACATCCTTCAACAAGTAGCCGGCGGCACCCGCCTCCAAAAGAGGGAAAATATATTGCTCATAATCGTAGGCAGTAAGTATCAATACCACTGCCGAGGGCTGGAATGCCTTAATTTGCTTTGTTGCTTCGATGCCATTGAGTTTAGGCATGGAGATATCCATAATAATGACATCAGGTCTGAGCTCTCTTGCCATTTGCACAGCTTCCTCACCGTCACTCGCCTCGCCAACTACCATAAAGTTTGGCTCACGCTCTAGAGACTGGTGAATACTTTCTCGTACTACCACATGGTCCTCAGCCAGGAGAATGCTAATTCTTTCCATTATATGTCTTCCGGCTAATCCACAGTTTTACCCTTCCACACTTAATCTTAACCTATTAGATCATCTTCTTCAACAAGCTAGCTTGTGCAAGCACCTCCCTGACTCCAAGGAAACTACAAACAAGGATGGTTGAAATTCCTGACGAAACCGCATTCTTTCTGTGAGGTTTCCCGTAGGATAAAAATAGGCATTACACGGATGTATCCAGTATATGATTATGGTTAACTTGAGCTAACGATAACAGAGAAAGGGGGTAATGAAATGGGACTGAGAGCGTATCTACTGGTAGATGTTGCTGACGACATGAAGCAGGATGAGTTTATCAAAGAGCTAAGAGAACTGGAGGAGATGCCTGGGGTGGATTTCGCTGACCCTGTCATCGGCTCCCATGATATGGTAATCATGGTGGACGCGCCGGTGACGGTTCAGGCTATAGCTAGCAAGATCTATGCCAAGGGTTGGGTCAAGGATATGGAAATCCTGAGAATCGTCAGCATGTTTGAACGCCACCGAGCCTCAAAGAAGGAGCTTCTTAAAGCCTTAACACATGCTGGCGTATAGTTTCCTGCTGCCTAACTTAAATATATGAAGCTTTGAAGACGGCTAAGTTATGGTGAAAGGAGACAGTATGGTTATTGAAACTAAGGCTAGAGAGGAATTGAGCTTCGCTGTGATTGATGCTATAACTCACAAGCATAATGTTCAGCCTGGAGCTGTGATACCAGTCCTCCAAGAGATTCAAGACGCATATGGTTACGTTCCTCCAGCAGCTATCCAGCGCATAGCAGAGAACATGGCCGTTCCTGCCAGTGAGCTATTTGGCATAGTCACTTTTTATGCCCAGTTTCGGCTCCAGCCCATAGGTAAGAACTTAATCAAGGTTTGTCATGGGACGGCGTGTCATTTGAGCGGGGCAGAAAGGATAGCGGAAACGTTAGCCCAAGCAGTCGGTGCCAAGGAAAAAGAAACCAGTCAAGACGGTAAATTTACTGTAGAGCGGGTAGCCTGCCTGGGCTGCTGCAGCTTGGCTCCTTGCATAATGCTTAATGGTGAAGTTCATGGGCGACTTACTCCTGAAGCTATTAATAAAATAGTGAGTCAAGTCCAAGAAACAAAGATACTTACTCCAGCAGAGTAAGTCTACTATCAGACATTGTGGAGATATAGGAGGCGGTCAATGCTTCCGGCGAGAAATAAAAAGGACAGAAATTGGACCATAAGGGTGGGGCTAGCCTCTTGTGGCATGGCTGCTGGAGGGCGAAAGGTATACGATACTTTCAGCACCAAGCTTCGTGACAAAGGGCTAGATGTGGAGTTGAAGCAAACGGGATGTATGGGCATGTGCTACAACGAGGTGTTAATTGAGGTCTCCTCACCAGAGGGTGGACATGTATTTTATGGACATGTTACCCCTGAGCAGGTTGAAGGCATAGTTGAGGGACACCTTATTGGTGGTAAGCCCGTTACCGAATGGGTTATACCTGCTGATGAGATAGATAACCTTCTGGCTAAGCAGAAGAGGATTGTACTCCGAAACTGCGGTGTAGTTGACCCCGAATCTATCGATGACTATTTAGATGCTGGTGGCTATCAGGCTATAGAGAAGGTACTAGACAGCATGTCGTCTGATGAGGTGATTGATGAGGTCGCTAAATCTGGCTTGAGGGGAAGGGGTGGGGCTGGCTTCCCTACTGGCGTCAAATGGAGCTTTACTAGAAAGTCTCTCGGTAGTCAAAAATATATAATATGCAACGCCGACGAAGGAGACCCCGGTGCTTTCATGGATAGAAGTGTTCTGGAAAGCGACCCTCACAGTGTTATCGAGGGAATTTTGATAGCCGGCTATGCTATTGGCGCCTCAGAAGGCTATATTTATGTTCGGGCAGAGTATCCACTGGCAATTCAGCGATTAGAGATAGCCCTGGCTCAGGCCAGGGAAAGGGGATTTATCGGTGAGAACATCCTGGGTTACAATTTTGATTTCGATATGAGTATCAGACAAGGAGCCGGCGCTTTTGTCTGTGGGGAGGAGACAGCCCTTATGATGTCCTTAGAAGGGCGGCGGGGAATGCCCAGATTCCGTCCACCTTTCCCGGCTCAGTCAGGCTTGTGGGGCAAGCCTACCAACATCAATAATGTGGAGACCCTGGCTAATGTACCCTGGATTATACTCCACGGTGCTGACGCCTATAACAATTGCGGCGCTGAGAAAAGCAAGGGCACCAAGGTGTTTGCTTTAGCGGGTAAAGTGGCCCGTGGTGGGCTAATAGAGGTTCCCATGGGCATAACCTTGAGGGAGATTGTCTTTGACGTCGGTGGCGGAACCTCAAGCGGGCTGGAATTCAAAGCAGTTCAGATTGGGGGGCCATCTGGTGGCATCATCCCAGCCAGCCTGGCTGACACTCCTGTAGATTATGAGTCGGTAACTGAGACTGGTGCCATCATGGGCTCGGGTGGATTGATAGTGATGGACGAGAGCGCTTGCATGGTAGATGTGGCTAAGTTCTTCCTTAATTTTACCCAGGCTGAATCCTGCGGTAAGTGTACCTTCTGCCGAATAGGAACACTGCGTATGTTGGAAGTTCTGGATAGAATTGCCAAAGGTGAGGGTAAAGAGGGAGACATAGAGCTCCTTGAAGAATTAGCTGAAGGCGTAAAGAGAGCCTCACTATGCGGGCTGGGACAGACTGCACCTAACCCGGTACTGACCACACTCAGGTACTTCCGTGATGAATATGAAACTCATATCTATGAGAAGAAATGCCCGGCCAAGAAATGTCAAGCCTTAATTACCTATGAGATTATCCCTGAAAAGTGCCCCGGATGTGGGCTTTGCGCTAAATACTGCCCAGTGGATGCTGTCTCTGGGAGGAGAAAGGAGCCTTACTTCATAGACCCTGAGAAGTGTATTCACTGCGGGTTGTGTATGAGTGTGTGCCGCCTTGGGGCTGTATCTGTTCACTAAGGAGATAGAAATGGCAAAGGTTTGGTTTACTTTAGATGGGAAGAGGGTTGAGGTGGAAGCCGGAACCACTATTCTGGAGGCAAGCCAACAGAATGGAGCCAGGATACCTACCCTATGCCACGACCCTCGCCTAAAACCCACTGCTGCCTGTCGCCTCTGTCTGGTGGAGATGGAGGGGGCTCGTGGACCTATGCCTGCCTGCGCCACTCCGGTGGCGGAAGGCATGGTAGTGAGAACAGTAACAGACGACCTCATTGAGAGTCACCGAATGGCTTTGGAATTGCTCCTCTCCGACCACTACGGTGATTGTGTTGCCCCCTGTAAACTAGCCTGCCCTGCTGGAATAGACATTCAGGGCTATATCGGACTTATTGCCAACGGACAGCACCAAGAAGCAGTAAAGCTAATTAGAGAGTCTAACCCCCTACCCCTTGTCTGTGGTCGAGTATGCCCCCGCTTCTGTGAAACCAAATGTCGTAGAAATCTAGTTGACGAGCCGGTAGCCATAAACGCTTTGAAGAGGTTCGTGGCTGATTACGAGATGAGTAATGGAGGCTCCTATGTCCCTGAGGTCAAGCCGGCTACCGGGCATAGGGTAGCTATTGTCGGTGGAGGTCCTGCTGGCTTATCAGCAGCCTATTATCTTGCCCTTGAGGGACATGAGGTAACCATCTTTGAGTCCAATCCCCAGCTTGGCGGAATGATGAGATATGGAATTCCAGAATATCGCCTTCCTAAAGCAATTCTGGATAAGGAAATAGCTATCATCGCTAACCTATGCCACGAAGTTCGCTGTAATACCTCCTTGGGGGGCGATCTTAGCATCGAAAATCTCGAAGAGGAGGGCTACGAAGCCATATTCCTTGCTCTTGGTGCTCAGGCAAACCAGAAGATGAGAGTAGAGGGAGAGAATTTGCCAGGTGTTCTTTCTGGAATAGGATTCCTGAGAGATGTAGCCCTTGGGGAAAGGGTGAGCCTAGGGCAGAAGGTGGTGGTTATCGGTGGCGGTAATACGGCAATTGATGCCGCTCGAACTGCCCTGAGGCTGGGTGCGGAGGAGATAACCGTTGTCTATCGAAGGTCAAGAAATGAAATGCCAGCTAACGATGAGGAAATAGAACAGGCTGAGCAGGAAGGAATCCAGTTCCACTTCCTAGCTGCACCAGTGAAGCTCATTGCCCAGAATGGTAGGGTCGACTCTATGGAATGCATCAAAATGGCTTTAGGGGAGCTGGATAGCTCGGGTAGACGAAGACCAGAGCCGATAGCTGGTTCAGAATTTAATATGGAAGTAGATACAGTAATTGCGGCTATTGGTCAAACGCTTGATGCTTCTTGCCTTGCCCAAAATGGACAAGTAGGACTCAACCGCAGGGGATATATCAGCATAAGCGAAGAAACGATGGAAACCTCGTTGGAAGGGCTATTTGCTGGCGGTGACTGTACCTCAGGGCCGGCTACTGTGGTGGAAGCAATAGCCACCGGACAAAGGGCAGCAATTTCTATCAATCAGTATCTTAGTGGCCAGCAAATTACCCCACCGGAGAAGCCATACAATTGCACTAAAGGCGAGTTGGATGAGATCGACCCCAAGGACTATGCAGATGTGCAGCGCATACCAAGAACCGAAACACTTGCTTTAGCCCCAGAGGTACGTAAAAGGAACTTCGCTGAAATTGAGCTCGGGTTCACCGATGATATGGCTAAGGCTGAGGCTAGGCGCTGTCTAGCCTGCGGCTGCCAAGATGCATTTGAATGCAAGTTACGAGAGTTAGCCACCGAGTATAAGGTAAATGACACGCACTATGCTGGCCGTAAGCGCCACCTGCGCATAAGAGAGAACGAGCACCCATATATATTGAGAGACCCCAACAAGTGTATATTGTGTGGTTGTTGTGTCAGGATATGCAACGAGGTTCAAGGTATCGGCGCTTTAGGCTTTACTAATCGGGGCTTTGACACTATGGTTGAGCCAGCCCTTGGTATGCCTCTATGGGAAACGGCCTGCGATTCCTGTGGACAATGTATCTCTACTTGTCCCACAGGAGCCTTGACAGCCAAAATCCAATTACCTAAACCAGGTCCCTGGAAACTTAAAGCTGTGCCTACTATCTGCCCCTACTGTGGGATTGGCTGTAACATAGACCTGAATATTATCGGAGACAAGATAGTAAAAGTTAACTCCCCAGTTGATAGTCCAGTAAACAGCGGTAACCTCTGCCGAAAGGGTGCCTTTAACCCCTGCTCTATTCACAATTTGAGGCGACTCAAAACTCCCCTTATTAGACGAAATAGTGATTTAGTTGAAGCCAGTTGGGAAGAAGCGATAACCTTTGCCGGTGAAGGGCTGAAACAAATCAAGGAGCGAAGCGGTAGTGATGGGCTAGCCGTCTTATCCTCCCCCCAACTAACCAATGAGGAGAATTACCTAGTTCAAAAGGTGGCTCGAGCCGCCTTAGGAACTAATAACATAGGTTGTCTGGCCACTCCCGTAGTGAATGAGAGCCTGTTGAAGAGCTTTGGCAGAAATGCTTCCACCTGCTCCTATGGTGATATTCTAACCAGTGACCTTATTCTTGTCTTTGGCTGTGACATTCCAGAGGACTATCCCATAATTGCCTTAAAGGTCAGAGAGGCAGTGGCTAAGGGAAGCAAACTGATTACCCTTAATCCCCGAGCAACCAAGATGGATTCTCTGGCAAAGGTCACCTTAAAGGTCAATCGCCGGACAAGCGTGGATTTAGTTAAGAAAATGTTGGCTTACATCATATCTTATGACCTTATTGACCACGATTTTGTCAGCTCTCGAACCACCGGCTTTCAAGATTTTGCCGAAGAGATGAGAAGACATTCTTTGGAAGAGATTGCCAATGCACCTTGGATAAAACCTTCAAGAATTATAGAGGCAATACACCTTTATATCCGCGCCCGAAAGCCAGTGATACTGGTAAATGCTGACACAGTTACCCCCGCTGAGCTTGCCCTAATTAGTGACCTAGCGTTAATCACAGGGAATGTAGAGCGAGATGGTGCTGGGATAATAGCCCTCCGTACTTACGGCAATGCTCAAGGATTGATCGATATGGGGGTGAGCCCCGATTGCCTTCCCGGCCAGCAGCCAATCACTGACGTAGCTACCAGGCAAAAGCTTGAAGCTAACTGGGGCAGGCCTGTGCCTCCTGGAAAAGGAAGAGACTCTGTCGGAGTTATCCAAGGAGTAGACAGGGGTGAGATCCAGGGCATCCTTGTTGTTGGTAGCGATGCTATCGGCGAAATAGGGAATGCTATCTTTGAAGTCCCAATTTTCTCCGTGCTTATAGATACCGTGTTTCCCGAAAACCCGCCTTATCCTGATGTAATTCTTCCTGGAGCTAATTTCACTGAAAGTGAGGGTACCTATACCAATTGTGAGCGGCGGGTTCAACGTCTGCACCGTGCCATCTTTCCCCCTGCTGGCAAGCAAAACTGGGAGATCGTCTCAGCATTAGCAACTTCCCTAGGGTATCCAATGCATTATCCAACAGCCTCAAGCATCTACGATGAAATTGCTGAACTTGTTCCCCCTTATAAAGTAGCTATGGGTAATGAATCCACTGAAATAGGGACACAATGGCCATTCCCTAAGAGCGGTAGGTTTAATTTTGAAGATGGCCTAGCTTGGCTTAAGCAACCTGAATTCAAGAGTTCTGAAATTCTAGAAGGCTTAGGCAGCTTGTCCCAGTGGCTTTACAAGTGAACCCGTGTGCGTGCCGAAGGTAGTTACGACTTTGGGGAGGGGATTGGTTTCGGCAATAGACTAGAGTAACTGACACCGTGTTCCCCACTCGGCCCCAGCCTAAAAAGAAAACGCCCCGATTACTTCGGGGCGAGAGATAGTGGATTTGGTGGAGACGGGGAGGGTTGAGCTCCATCCTACCGAAATAATCTTAAGGAGCCTATGCGAGAGGCGAGCTCGGGACCAATGAGTCCGTGAAGACTCTAGACCTCAGGAGACCATCAAACCATTAATCGTCGGAGACGACGTCAGAAAATACGAGGTTAACTTTAGGGATGAATATGTCATCTTCACAAGGAGAGGTATTACGATTGACCGGTACCCAGCAATACAGCGCCACTTGTCTGCGTTCTATGACGATCTAGTGCCAAAAGCCACGGCCAGTGACAGACGCGGCAGGAAGCCAGGCAAGTACAAGTGGTATGAAATCCAGGACACGACTGACTACTTTATGGAGTTTGATAAGCCTAAGATAGTGTATCCTGAGATTGCTATGGAACCTCGGTTCGCTATGGATGTGGAAGGAATATTCTACCTACTGAAAACGGTATTCCTCATACCGGCACTTGAGCCCTATCTTGTTGCCATCCTGAATTCGAACTGAGCTTTTGGTACTTGTCACAAGTCTGTGCGGTCCTAGGTGACCCACGAGCGAGAGGACGCCTGTTGTTACAGGAAACATATGTGGCTAGACTCCCTGTGCGCCGTATCAGCTTTGCCACAGCCAAGCTGGAGCGTGAGCAGCTGGTGATGGAAGGCAAGAGGTTCTACCACGACTGCGTTAAGAGCAATGACTGGGGTAAGATGCTTTCTAGCTTGGTCAGGCAGTAACTTGAAATAATCCATCACGGCAAGCCTGCAATCTACTCAACTTGTATGATTAGAAACGCACACTCCATTATAAGCCAGACAATATTTGATGGTAAAGCATGATTTCATGTAAGAAGCGATAGTTGGTTGTCCGGCAAAAATACTTAACATTTACTCAATTTGTTGAAACTGACAGAATATGAAAAATGAAAAATCCCATTCTTGTTCTTGGCACATTTCTCCACAAGATTGACTTATCTATCTCGGGATCCACAGATCAGGAGGAGGTCGAATGGCATCCATGGGGATGACTTTCGTGGATACAATGTCAAAGTAATGACCAGAAGAGATTGGTATCGCCAATTGTCCGAACATCCCAAGCGTCACGCTGTAGGTAATAACACCAAAAAACTCTACAAAACCTACAACAGTGGTACCATCAGCCGCGAGTTCTAAGGCAATGATATGCCCTCGACGGCGTGCAGCCTCCTCACGGTCTCCAAAGATGTTGATTGGGGATCTTTTTCTGACGAAGGTATTTGATGAGGAACCTTGGCGGATGAAAGCCCGGATCCGGTCGAAAATTGGACGTAGCGCAAAATCCCGGCCCATCGTGTAAGCTAGATAGTTGAAGGCTATTTTCGCTATCGCTCTATATAGCAGAAGGTCCTCTATAACAGCGTCAACCACCACTAGAACTCGCTGACCTGCTTCGGTCTTGTCAATTGTGTCCAAGATTTCGACACCTAACTTTAACTGTGCCAGTGCCTGCTGGATGCGCTCTAAGACATGGGCATCGCTGTATGACAAAATCACTGGGTGCTGGCGGTCTATATCATCTGATTTCTTCCAGCCACCTCGTTCCAGCGTCTCAAGGCTAATGAATTGCTCTGTGTTGCTAGAAATACTCTGATAGCTGATTCCTGGTGTGAAAGCCAGTCCCTCACCCTCTGGCGTCCCAACAAATTCCGCTTGTCGAAGAGTCGGCTGGCTTGGGGCACGTGCAGACAATTTAACACGCTTTTGATCAACATCCCGGAATCTCCGTAAGGGTTTGATTCCCCTGAAATAGCGTACCGCGCCTTGCAGGCTACCTCGTGCAAGTCTGTTGTCCACCGTATTTCTGAAATACTGGTTACAGTCTTTGCATACCGTGTCATGCAAGACCGGCGCGTCCTTGAATTTCCCAAACGCCTCTGGCAACACATGCTCACGGTCAAATTCACCAACGCGCTTCGAACCCTCGCAGTAGATGCAAGTTATAAGGTCACTATTCGGGTGTACAAGACGCATCGGTCGGACAAGAATCTCACGATTTGTTCCGCCGAGTTGTTTCTGTTTTTTTTGCTTCTTCATAGAACACATCCGGTTATAACCGATCGGTGGCAATCTGTGAAGCCGCTTGCCCTGTCATTCATCATGTTACGGCTCGATCGCTCCAAGTTGAGTATACCAGAAACGAGAGGTTGGAGAAAAAGTCAGAATTGAGCAATACAGAATACCTATTGAATTCATGGTTTTAGAATAGTCAACTGCCTGGTTGCACAAAGTAGCGGATTGTGCAACGCCGACCAAGGCTTGTCTGGGCAGCGGATCTTCAGTCTGCTGCTCTACCACCTGAGCTACCTCGGCTCGAATCAAATCTACCATGACCACCAACCTCGGTCAATCTTCAATCGGGCAACCATTACAAAGGGTTGGCCATCAAACATTCCAGACTGGTTATTAGAGTTGCAGAATTAGGATTACTCGTCAGGAGACTCAGGAGGGATGACTTCGTCAGGGGTAACGACCTCATCAGAAGGTATAGCTGGGTTGTCGTCTATTATATGGTGTTGGCTTACGTCCACTGCCGGGAGCTCATCGGTGAAGTGGGGCTTGGGTGGTGTTCTTTTTTCCTTAGCACCCTGGGTTCTTTCTTTAGTAACAGTTTCCTGCAGAGTATAGGCTATCTCGGTAGCGCCCTGGTGTTTCCCGCTATGACCGCTAGATCGAGAGCAGGTCAAGATTTCCCATTCGTTGTAGATATCCCGCGCCCACACGGTGCTTATCAAAACGCCTTTTCCTTCTGGCTCAGTTTCAACTTTTTCTTCCACTTTCCTCCAGTTGCCAACCACCGTTCTGAGAAGGTTTTTTGAAGTATAGCCGCAAGCTAAAGCCTCTTTCTTGGGTGCTGCCAATCTTTGGGCCTCTGGGACAACTTTTGCCGCAGTTAAAGCTTCGGACTTTGTGACGCTCTTGACATCCTCCTCATATTTCTGCAAGAACAGCCTGAATTGCTGCACTAGCTGCTCTCTTGTAGTATCGAGAGGCGATTTTTGCTGCCCCCCTCCTTCAAGGAATACTATTGTAGGCGCAGCAGCCGGTGCTGGAGGTGCCACTGCCAGAGCTGCGGGCTTGGGAGCAGGCGGATGCAATAAACGATAGACTCCAAAGGACACGCCGATTACGAAAAGGACTAACAGAAAAATAAGGATGGCGGGCATGGTATAGTCGGGGCTCCAGGTCACAGTTATTTTCTTTGTGCCATCCATGAGCACAGTGCTGGAAGAGCTGTCGGCTTTGAGCTTGCCTCTGAAGAAGCCGAGGATGCCTGACATGGGAACCGGAGATGGGGTAACGCTCCATTGAGCTGTCGTTCCAGCCTTGTACCAGCCATCGCCCTCCACCTGGCCATTAGGGGAGGTCACCGTCAATAGATAATAGGTGTCATAAGTGGCAATAACTTTTCCCGCGGCACTAACTGTCCAGCTTAGACTCCCACCTGTGACCCTGTTTCCGTTAGGCAGCAGCCAGTGAGAGAAACGGTACTGGGTGCCAGTTGCTCCTTCAATCTGAGCTGGAACCGTAGTGCTTAGCGAGTCGCCTTGCCCATACCACTTGGAGGCGCCCAGAGAGGTAATCCCCAAGGGGTCAGTTTCGAAGTCAATAAGATACTCAGGGGTATAGGTAAAGGTAACATCAGGAGAAGACTCCGTCACCACTTTCCTTTCCACATCTGCTCTAAACCTGGTATCTGATCTGATGGGATGGGAGACCAGAGAGGTGACAGTTATGACAGGTTCATCTTCCACCGCGAAGCTGAGCTTGCCCGTCTGACCACCCTGCAATGTGGTCACCAATTTGCCATCAGCATAGACGCTGGTCTGACCCGCGGACAAGCCAGTACCTATGGTGATGAGGGATTCATAAAAGCCCGTTTCAACTTCGAGAGTGAAGGACCGCTGACGTGACAGGGATGGAGAAGAATCATCAGTCACCTCAATGGTGAAAGTGTAGCTGCCGGCAGTGCCTTTGGCAGGTGTTCCGTGAATAGTGCCGTCATCATCAAGGGTCAGCCCTGACGGCAACTTGCCGCTGACCAGAGTGAAAGTGTAAGGGGAGTCACCTCCCTCGACCTCTATTTCTTCCGAGTAGCGGTCACCTTCCATTGCGTCGGGCAGGGAAGTAGTTTCAAAGGTCAGGGTCTCGGCGGCTATAGTGATGGAAAAGCCTTGTTGGGCCGAGGGCCCGATAGCATCAGTGACCTGTACAAAAAAAACGTACGTCCCCGCCACAGTTGGAGTACCCGAGATAGTCCCTGTAGCAGAAGCCAAAGTTAGTCCCGGCGGCAAAGAGCCGCTAGTTGTAGCCCAAGTTGGATCACCTGTGATTGGCGCAGCCACCAGAGTCGCAGAATAAGAGACGCCAACCTGACCTGAGGGCAAAATTGAAGGGTAGATGGTGGGCACCGCCAAAACGGGGCTGGGGAAGAGAAATAGAACGCTGGAAACAACGAGGAAAAAGGCGAGCACAAGAATACTGTAGTTAGCCGCCCGTCTAAGGCAATGCCCCTCATGAGGATTGGCAAATCTCATTTTCTAGCCTTAAGACCTAAGACCATTGTATGGGTTGTAAAGCTGTAAGTCAATTGAAACACAGGTGACCCCAA
>Ga0209986_10002791_pt1 | contig 15681 bp, 15 predicted proteins | sample BlataG_FD_183168 | JGI IMG/M metagenome (GOLD analysis project Ga0209986, IMG submission 183168) | Deep subsurface microbial communities from Black Sea to uncover new lineages of life (NeLLi) - Black_00105 metaG (SPAdes) (version 2) | ecosystem: Environmental > Aquatic > Marine > Oceanic >...
CCAAAATTTGAGCGGCTGATTCGCCTGCCCCAGGCACGAAAGGGGAACCACTTAGGGCTCGCCAAGGTTCACTATCGTCAGGAGCGCACGGTTACGGTTTCCTCATCGACAAAGCTGATCGCCCACATCGACGGCGAGCAGTACCGACTCCCTGGTGACAGTTTCAAGGTCACCGTGGTCCCTAAGGCGCTTGATGTTATCACCCCCGCCTAGGAATGGCTTGCCATTACCTGGGTTAGAGAGCGTGTCATGGCCATGTAATGAATCCGTGAGTCTCTTCTAAGGGAAATCGGATTGTGAGAAGAGATGTTTATCAACCCGCCTTTCTGCAATTTATAGGATGGCACAAACTGCTGGGGTTGCCACTTTCAACTTCTTTGGTCTCTACGAGGAGCTAGTCCGATTTTTTAAAAGCGCCTGTTGGGGCTTACCAGCGAACACGTGGAGAGTATCGGTGACATGCTGAGACTACCCATGCTCCTGTTCCCCTTTTAGCTTTGTTACTCACCCTTTCTTTACCAATAGCACTGATACAGGCCCGCTCTGTTCGCTTATCCGGAGGAGCCTCTTGTCTTACCTGCTCAACTCCACTAAAATAGTAACGGTGAAAAGGTGATGAAGAAGCTCCCTGATTTGCTCACTGGTTCACGGGGAATTATCGCTGTGGTGATTTCGTTCCTCGGTCTGGTCGGTCCGCAGGCCTTAGAGGCGGTGATCCTGCTGATCATCCTTGGGTGGACGACGGACATTCTCGATGGCCGATTCGCCCGCCGCTATCACAAGGGAGCGACATGGATTGGTGAGCGGGAGTTCGTGTTTGATATGGTGATGGTATTCTCTGGACTCTGCTATCTGGTTATGGCCGGGTTCATCCCGCTTGTTCCGGCAGCGATTTACGTGGTGGTCGCTGCGGTCTTTATCGCCTACTTCCGCTCCAAGTCGGTCACTATGTCGTTCGCCTTCCCCGTGGTTACCCTTCCACTCATTGTTGCCTACTTCAACGCCCCACGAGCAGCGATATGGTTCGTCGGCTGGATCTGTTTAGCGGGGCTATTCGACTGGCGGCGCTTCAAAGGGATCGTCTTGGAGTTCATCGCGAACACTAAGGCGCTTGCCAAGCGCTAGATGAGGCGAGTTCTCTCCTTGCCGAGGTGGGTGTAGGCGCGTTCGGTTGCCACCCTTCCCTGCGGAGTTCGCTTGATGAATCCCTCCTTAAGTAAATAAGGCTCCACCACGTCGGAGATGGTGTCCTTCTCCTCGGAGAGGGCGGCGGCTAGGGTTTCCAGTCCAACGGGGCCGCCGTTGAACTTGGAGACAATCGCCTCAAGGACCGCACGATCGAGCCGGTCGAGTCCGACCTCATCAATCTCCAGCATCTGGAGCGATTGTTTCGCTGTCTTAAGATCGACCTCTCCCTCTCCCTTCACCTGCGCGTAGTCACGCGTTCGGCGCAGCAGGCGGTTGGCGATCCGCGGGGTCCCACGAGCCCGTTTGGCGAGCTCCTCTGCTCCCTCTGGGGTGACCTCAATTCCGAGGAGCTTTCCGGCGCGGATGATGATCGCACGGAGTTCCTCCGGACTGTAGAAATTGAGGCGGAACGAGACCTCGAACCGGTCGCGCAATGGGGCCGAGATGAGACCGGCGCGGGTAGTGGCCCCGATCAGGGTAAATGGGGGAAGATCGATGCGCAGTGACTGCGCGTTCGGGCCTTCACCGAGAATAATGTCGATCTTGTAATCCTCCATTGCTGGATAAAGGATCTCCTCGACGTTCCGCCGCAGGCGGTGGATCTCGTCGATGAAAAAGATGTCACGTGGTTTCAAGTTTGTGAGGATGGCGGCGAGGTCCCCTGCCTTTTCGATGGCCGGGCCAGAACTCACACGGACGTTTACCCCCATCTCTGTGGCGATGATCCGGGCGAGGGTTGTCTTTCCCAATCCGGGCGGACTGTGCAACATAACGTGGTCGAGCGGCTCGTTTCTTCTCTGCGTAGCGGCGATATAGATACGCAACTTCTCTTTGATTTCATTCTGCCCGATGAACTCATCCAGCCGGGCCGGGCGCAGGGTGGTGAATACGACATCCTCCTCCAACGGAAGGCCACTTATACGTTCAGTTCGCATCTTAAAAAGATTGTACAAGAGTGCGAATAGATGATTCAACTGGCACCGTGCACCACGTATCCTGTGATGGCGCCTTGTTTGTGCTACCATTTCGATTGGGATGATGAAGAAGAGGAAAGAGGGTGCCGTCGTTACTGTAGGGACGTTCGACGGGGTTCACCTGGGCCACCAGGCGATCCTCAAGCGGCTTTGTGCAATCGCTTCAGAGAAGCGGCTAGAGCGGGTTGTCTACGCTTTCACCTTCCCGCCGCGCCAGGGTGCCCTCAGGCAGACATTAAAGGAACAGCCAAAGCCGTGTTTGCTCCTGCCAGAGTCGGCGAAACTCAAGCTCCTTAAGCGTTACGTCGATCGGGTGGAGCAGGCTGACTTTGCGGAGGTAAAAAACCTTAAAGCGGAACGATTTGTCCGTGAGATCCTCCTTGAGCGGCTCACCGCTCGAGTAGTCGTGGTAGGAGACGCCTTCCGCTTCGGCCGCGCCCGCGAGGGCGATGTATCCCTGTTACGACGCGTGGGGAAGGATCAGGGGATCTTTGTGGTCGAGGTCCCGTCCGTAGTCGTCGATCAGGCTCCGGTGAGCAGCACGTGGATCCGTGAACTGGTTGCCTCAGGTGAGGTTGGCGAGGCGAGGGCCCTCCTTGGCCGTCCACCGCTCTTCGTCGGCGAGGTGGTGGAGGGGGACGGTCTCGGCCGGCGGCTCGGCTATCCCACTGCCAACCTGGCGTTTGATCCAGTCGTCCTTCACCCGGCAAGAGGGATCTACCTCGTACACGCCTTCTGGTTAAGAAAGAGAGAGTCAGGGCTCCTCTACTTTGGGGTACGACCTACCCTGAAGGGGAGTGCGATACGCTGTGAGGTCCATCTCCTCTCCCCACCGGATGATGATCTCTATGGAAAGACGATGGAGGTTCACCTGCTTCAAAAGCTGCGCGGCGATCGGGGCTTTCCCTCCCTTGAGGCCCTTCACCGTCAGATGGGCCTCGATGCTGCCCGGGCACGATCGCTCCTTCCTGCGATGAAGGTTCAAGCTCCATTCTTGCTTGAAAACAGTTGAGGCCTGACTTATCATTGATATGGGATGATCACACTGGGATTGGATACCTCCGAAGCTCTGGTAGGGGTAGCTTTGTGGGAGGAGGCCCTTCTCGGCGAGTCGATTATGGAAGGGCATCTTCACCACGCGGAAGAGCTCCTTCCCTTGATCGATGGACTTTTAGATAGGTGTATCCTGAGCAAGGATCAGGTCCAGCTGGTCAGCGTCAACCGCGGGCCGGGCTCGTTTACGGGCCTCAGGATCGGTCTGGCGACGGCGATGGGGATCTGTCAGTCTTTGGGGATCCCGTTGGTCGGCGTTGATGGAATGGTAGCCTATCGAGCGCGACTGGATGTTAAGGAGCATGTCTGTGTTCTGGTTCCGGATCGACGGGATCTGCTATACGTTCGGTGGTTTGCCGGAATGAGGGCGATCAGCGAGGTGGAGGTGGTGCCGACCGCTCGCCTGCTTGCGAGAATCTCCCGGGAGCGGAAGGAGCTGTCCGTGGTAGGAAGTGGTGCAGAGCTTCTGCGCGAACGGCTAGAGCGAGTCGCTTCTGTGAAACTCGCGCCGGAGGCGATGAACCATCCGTCGCCGGCGTGGATCGCTCGCCTGGGGAAGGATAGCTACAGTTGTGATCAACTGTACGATTTGGAGCCAACATACGTGGAACCTGCGATCTTCAAGACGATCTCTTAGTGTGAGGTGAATCTGATGGCACGGGTTTGTGAAATTTGTGGGAAGCGACCGGTGGCGGGAAATACGATCAGCCACTCGCACCGACACACGCGTAGAGTAAGAGTTCCCAACATTCAACGGGTGCATGCCTACGTCGACGGGAAGAGGGTATGGAGCAATGCCTGCACCCGCTGCATCAAGTCTGGCCGGGTTAAGAAGGTCGTCTGAGGTAGAAAGTGAGGGCCTCTTTTGTGGTAATTGTGGTTCCTGTGCGGTAGCACCGGATGCAAGAATCAATGGCGAGGAGGAGCGATGCAGCCTGAAGTTGGCGCAACCCTCTCTGGGGAGGTTGTTAAAGTCTCCCCCGATGGGGTCCTTGTCTCTCTCCCTGAGAGGCAAATAGGCCTAGTACCCGTCTCTGATTCTCTTCCTTTAGAGACGATGCGTGCCCAATTTTACTCAGGCGCACATGTGATGGTTAAGATCGTCGCGCAGGGAAAGGATGATCGATTCACCCTGTCGATCCTCTCGTCACAAGAGGAGAAACCGTCGGACGCGTTTGACCGCGAATTTCATCGTTTGAACCACGTTCTCACTAATCGGCCCTCGAAGGTCACCCTGGCGCGGACGCAGCGCGATCGACTGGTGGAGGAGTGCATCGAAGATTGGATTGGGCAGGTTGAGGTAGGGCTCTCTCGCATACGCAAGCATCGTGGCAAGCGTCTGCGCGAGGAATTCTATAACAGAGGGATGGATGGAGGTCTTCATGCCCAAAGGGATGCCCATCATCGATAAGGAACGGTGTAAGGGGTGCGGGCTGTGCATCGTGGCCTGCCCTCACCAAGTGCTTGCCTTCTCCGGTGAGTTGAACCGAAGTGGCTACAACGTTGTCCATATGGAGCGGCCGGAGGCCTGTGTCGGGTGCGGCTTCTGTGCCCTGACCTGTCCAGACGTGGCAATTGAGGTCTATCGGGCGAGGGTTCCCGCCTAAGGAGGGGTGATGGGAGAGCGGGTGTTATTGCGAGGGAACGAAGTGATTGCAGAGGCGGCGATCCGCGCCGGTTGCCAGTGTTACTTCGCCTACCCCATAACTCCTCAGGCGGAGCTTCTGGAGCACATGGCGAAGAACATGCCTCGGCTTGGTCGAACGTTTATTCAAGCAGAGAGCGAAATTGCCGCTATCAGCATGGTCTACGGGGCGGCCTCCGTCGGCGTGCGAACAATGACCTCTTCTTCTTCTCCGGGAATCAGCCTGAAGCAGGAGGGGATCTCCTACCTCGCTGGTTCAAACCTCCCAGCGGTGATCGTCAACATTGTCCGCGGTGGCCCGGGACTGGGGGACATCGCCCCCGCGCAGAGCGACTACTTTCAAGCGACCAAGGGGGGTGGACATGGTGACTATCATATGATTGTCCTTGCCCCATCGACTGTCCCCGAGGCCGGTGAGCTGACCATGCTCGCCTTCGACTTAGCTGACCAATATCGCACCCCGGTGATGATCCTCGCTGACGGAATGCTCGGGCAGATGATGGAGCCGGTGGAGCTCCCCGAGCCGATCGATGTCGCCTCTCTTCCCGCAAAGGAGTGGGCGACGACAGGAGCAAAAGGACGTGATCCGAACGTCATCCTGAGCTTCGACCTTGACCCCGAGGTGCTAAAAAAGATGAACCTGGCCCTACAAAAGCGCTACCGCCAGATCGAGGCAAAAGAGGTCCGCTACGAGGAGGCTGCAACCGAGGATGCGGATATCCTCATCGCTGCCTATGGGACGGTCGCCCGTATCTCTAAGAGCGTTGTGCGGATGGCGAGAGCCGAGGGGATCAAACTCGGTCTGTTCCGCCCGATTACCCTTTGGCCCTTTCCCTATCAACCGCTTAAGGAACTGGCAGATCGAGTGAAGACAGTGCTCACTGTGGAGATGAGCGCAGGACAGATGTGGGAGGACGTGCGGTTGGGGGTTGCAGAGCGGGCGAATACCCCGTTCTATGGCGAGATGGGTGGCGTCGTAACGACCCCGCGGCTAATCTTAAGCGAGGTGAGGAAACATGCCAGTTAGTACGGAGAAGATGGTGAAAGTCTTCGGGAGGCCGGGGAGCCTTACCGAGGCACGGTTCACCTACTGCCCTGGGTGCCATCATGGAATTCTAACCCGGATTATTGCTCAGACGATTGATGAACTGGGGATCGTCGAACGGACCGTTGGGGTCGCCCCTGTCGGTTGTGCCGTCTTCGCTTATCTCTGGTACCGCTGCGACGCGATTCAGGCCTCGCACGGCCGTGCCAGTGCAGTGGCGACGGGGGTGAAAAGGGCCAACCCGAACCTGATCGTTTTCGCCTACCAAGGGGACGGTGACTTCGCGAGCATTGGAACGGCCGAGTCGATCCACGCTGCGAACCGTGGAGAGAACATCACCGTCATCTTCGTGAATAACCAGGTTTATGGGATGACCGGGGGCGAGATGGCACCGACGAGCTTGGTGGGTCAAAAGACGACGACCACCCCGGACGGCCGTGACCCCGCTCTGTTTGGCTACCCGATTCGCTTTTCGGAGATGATTGCCCAGCTCGATGCACCGGTCTATGTCACCCGTCAGGCATTATACGATACTAAGCGGATTATGGACGCGACCAAGGCGATCAAGAAGGCCTTCACTAACCAACTTGAGGGAAAGGGATATTCGTTAGTGGAGGTTCTTGCCACCTGCCCCACCAACTGGCGGATGAAGCCGACCGAGGCGAACAAGCACGTTGCCGAAGTGGTTACTAAGGTCTTCCCGCTCGGAGACCTGATAGATAGGGGGTAGCATGGAGCGTTCAGTGATTATCGCGGGCTTCGGTGGGCAAGGGGTTATCCTGGCGGGGAAGATCCTCGCTCAGGCTGGGATGGATCACGGTTTAGAGGTGACGTGGCTGCCCTCTTACGGGCCGGAGATGCGCGGCGGAACGGCGAATTGCACCGTTGTCCTCTCCGATGAGCCAGTTGGCTCGCCAATTGTCGACGATCCCTCCGCGCTCATCGCCATGAATCTACCATCGCTCGATAAGTTCGAGTCCACCGTGGCCAAGGGAGGAACGATCGTGGTGAACACTTCACTCATAGATCGCGCGGTGAAGAGGGGCGATGCACAGGTAGCTTCCCTTCAGCTGAACGAGCTTGCGGAGAAGGTGGGAAGCATGCGTGCTATTAACATGGTGGCCCTTGGAGCTTACGTCAAAGCAACGAAGATTCTACCCCTAGATACAGTGAAGGGTGCGATGGTGCGGATGCTTGAAAAAGGCGGCAAGGAGAAGTTCGTCGCGATGAACGAACAGGCGCTCGAGGAGGGGTATAACGCAGTCTGAGTCTGAGCAGAAACGGCTGATCGAGCGCCGCGAGGCGTTTGCAGGGAGACTCCTGCACCTGGTGGTGGATCGAGTAAGGCTTCCGGATGGCTCGGAATCCACCCGGGAGCTTGTCCTTCATCCCGGGGCGGTGGCGATCCTCCCGATTCTCCCCGACGGGCGGATCATCCTCGTTCGTCAATACCGCCATCCGGTCGGAGCTTCGTTGTGGGAGATCCCGGCAGGGAAGCTCGAGCCGGGCGAGGATCCCCTTACCTGCGCCAAGCGCGAGCTTCTTGAGGAGACCGGATACGAAGCGACGACATGGGAGGAGCGTCTTTCCTTCTATACCTCACCCGGTTTCACCGACGAACAGATCACTCTCTTTTCCGCTCGTGGTTTGTCGAGGGTTGCCGAACCGCGACCGGGTGAAATAACGTCGCAGGATCTATTCGAACAGCACCAACTAGAGGGAATGATGGCTTCAGGGGAGATTCGGGATGGCAAGACCTTGTTGGCCCTCCTTCTTGCAGGAGTCAGAGCCTTAAGAGGAAGCATACGCTGAGCAATCGGAAGCATTCTTCGTCCTCCTATTTCAAGTTTGGCCGTTCCTCAACGGGGGAATACAGCTTTTCCAAGAACTCCGTTCCCGGGAATGTCCGGCTGATCGGGGACGGTCAGGTTGGTGGCAAGGCACGTGGCCTGATTTTTGTGATGGATCATTTGGCAAAAGGCGGTACTCTCACCAGACACGATGATCTCCTTTGCTTCCCGGACTCCCTGATCGTAACCACCGAGGTCTTTGACGAGTTCATGGCGGATAATGATCTTCAGGACGAGGTCCTTGCCGGCTGTCGGCAAGAGATCGGGTTGGATGAGTTGTGGGAGAGGATTGTGGCAGCTGCCTTTCCCTCTCCGGCACGGAAGGCGCTGAGTGGATTCCTCGAAAAAGAACTCCGCCCCCTGGTGGTCCGTTCCTCCTCGGTGATGGAGGACGACCAGGAGCACTCCTTCGCCGGGATCTATCTCTCTGAGTTCTTAAGTAACACTGGCTCGCTCACAGAAAGGCTGGACACGCTCATAGCCGCGGTCAAGCGGGTCTATGCCTCAACCTTCGGCCGGAACGCGCGGGCATATCGGAAGCGTCACGATCTCCTCTGGCAACAGGAGAAGATGGCAATTCTGATTCAGAACATGATCGGGAGTCACTACCCGAACGATCTTTTCTATCCGTTGATTGGGGGGGTAGGCTTCTCGCTCAACTTTTACCCGTGGAGCAACCGGTTGAAGCCGGAGGACGGGGTGGTCCGTCTGGTGGTTGGGGTGGGAACGCGTGCAGTGGGACGTGAGTACGCACGGGTCTTCGTACCCAAGGTACCGGGGCTGCGGCCGGAGGGCTCGGACGTGAGGACCGTCATCCGTTACTCACAGGAGACGGTAGATGTCCTCGATATGCGAGAAAGGAGGCTTGTCTATACGCGACTTTCCGAGTTGGATAACCCACTTTTAAGAAAGGTCTGCTCGGTGGTCGACTCCGAGGGGGCACTGAGTGAACCGTTCTCCATACTCCCGCCGGGAGGGCGTTACGTCGCCTCCTTCAACCGCTTTATTGAGGGGAACACCTCCATGCCCTTTACACCGCTAGTTTGTGATCTCTTCGCCAGCCTCCAGGATCTCTTCGGGTTACCCGTCGATATCGAGTTTGCTGTCGATTTCCCTTTGTCTAAAAAGGGCAATGAGACTCCCCTGTTCTACCTGCTCCAGGCGAGGCCGCTCGGGGGACGCCCCGAGCACCGGCGGGTCCGACTTCCCTCCTTACCCCTGGAAGAGACGCTCCTTGTATGCCATCAGGTGCTGGGGAATGGCAGGCGGAAGCGGATTCGCCATCTGATATTTGTGGATCCAGTTACCTATCGAGCAGAGGATGCCTATGCGATCGCGCGCCGCGTCGGCGAGATCGATCAGCAACTGGAGGGGGAGGAGTATATCCTGATGGGGCCTGGCCGATGGGGGACCTCAAACCCAGAGCTGGGAGTACCGGTTCAGTATGGTGAGGTCGCTGGCGCTTCGGTTATTGTGGAGATGGCCACGGAATCCTTCTCCCCTGAACTCTCCTATGGAACGCACTTTTATGCCGACATGGTTACAGGAGGGGTGTTGTACCTTCCCTTCCGCGAGGAGCAGGGCGATTTTCTAAATCGCGCCTTGCTCGAACAGCAAGAAGTCCTCTGTGATGGCGAATGCCTGAGGCACTTCCGGATCGATGAGGGGTTAGATGTCTACGTTGATGGGAAAGGGGAGGAGGGCTTGATTGCGCTTCACAAGCGGATAAGTGGCTGATCTTCGCACAAGAGGTTTCTCGGCTTGTATGATAATCTACGGGAAATTCCAATAGAGGATTGGATGATGGTTTCTGGCATCGACAAAGAATCTGATCTGCGCTATCATCGATCCAGCATGAGAGAGTTAGACGATAGAGCGTTCCTTACTAAATACGATAGTGAGGGGATGATCTTTGTTCTCGATCGCTTCGTCGACCAGTGTAAAGAAGCGATCGAGACCGGAGAGCGGTTTGACTTCCCTGGTATAGATAGCATCGATCAGGTCATCGTCTGCGGGATGGGTGGTTCGGCGATGGCCGGAGAGATCGCGAAACGCTTTGCGCAGATTCCTCTGTTTGTCGATCGAAGCTATGACCTGCCGGTATTTATCGATCGGCACACGTTGTTAGTGGCAATCAGCTACTCGGGGAACACGGCGGAGACCCTCTCCTCCCTCGATCAGGGTATAGGAAGGTGCACTTCAATACTCTGTATCTCAAGTGGTGGTAAGATGGGAGAGATCAGCAAGGCCCAGGGAATCCCCTTGCTTAAAATTCCATCGGGCTACCAGCCACGTGCGGCGATGGGACACCTTGCCCTCCCACTTCTCGTCACCCTCTCCCGGGTCGGTCTCCTTGAGGATATCGGGCCCTGGGAGACTCTTCTCCAGGAGCTCGATCGGGTCAGGGCTCGGTGCACTGCCAGCGTTCCCATCGAGGAGAACCCCGCCAAACAGCTCGCCCGCATCTTAAGCGGTCGGATCCCGTTGATCTATGGAACCGTGGATAACACCGATCTCGTCGCCATGCGCTGGAAGACCCAGATCAACGAGAACGCAAAGCAACCGGCGTTCTGGAACGTCTTCCCTGAACTGAACCACAACGAGATACTTGCATTGGTGGGGGCGGATCTCCTTGCAAATCAGTACGTCCTCCTCCTTCAAAACGGCTACGATCTCCCTGAGAACTGCAATCGCGTGGAGATCATGATGGCCCTGTTCGAGAAGAACAAGGTTCCGTTCACCGAGGTGAAGGCCGAGGGTGAGAGCGAGCTTGCGCAGGTCCTCTCGCAGATCTACCTCGGTGACTACGTGAGCTACTACCTTGCCCTCCTGAACGAGGTCGATCCGACGCCGGTCGTCCTGATAGAGGAATTTAAACAAGCTCTTGCGAAGAGAGGGGCTCTCTTAAGAGAACCACGATGAAAACGATCATCCTCGCTGGCGGGTATGCTACGCGGCTTCACCCGATCACCGCAAGCCGTGCAAAACCACTCCTCCCGGTCGCCGGAAGACCTATCATCGACTATATCCTTGATCATTATCCATTTTCTGATCGTCCGATCCTCTCCACCAACCGTTGTTTTGCCTCTCAGTTTGAAAGATGGATTGCCGATTCTGGACGGGAAGTGGAGTTGGTGGTTGAGAAAACTGCCTGTGAAGAGGAGAAGTTAGGGACGATCGGCGCGATTCATTTCCTCATCCAGAACCTAGAAATCAAGGAGGACATCCTGGTGATCGGCGGGGATAACATCTTCGAGTTCTCTATCGAGTCGTTTCTCGCCGCGTACCGAGAGCGCCCGCTGATCGCCCTGTACGATCTCAAAGATTTGGACCGGGTGCGGGGACGATACGGCGCGGCGATCGTCGAAGGCGAGCAGATCATCGACTTTCAGGAGAAGCCGCAACACCCAGCTTCCACCTTGGTGAGTACCGCTTGCTACGTTTACCCACAAGAGATCCTGCCTCTCATCGGGGAGTTCCTCCGGAAAACTGAGTCTGGCAAGGATGCTCCCGGGTACTTCAACGCCTGGCTTGTCAAGGAAAGAGGCATAGGAGTCGATGCGTTCACCTTTGACACCGGGTGGTATGACATCGGTGACCGCGCCTCCTACATCGAAGCAAATCAGCACTACGCCAGGCGCGATACAGTAACAGGCGAAAACGTCACTATTGAGCGTTCGACGGTGAGAAACTCCGTGATCTTCGACGATGTGGTGATTGAGGACTCATCGATTGTCGGGTGTGTGGTCGATCAAGGTTGCTCTCTTGGAGGGGTAACTCTTGAAGACTGTCTGGTTGGGGCGGGTACGATAATCAAGCCGGCGTAAACCAACCCCAGCGAAGTCTCTCTATCTTGATCATCCGCTCTTGTTTCCAACAACTACAAAACAAAGGTCCGCCACGTTAGTACCGGTGGGGCCGGTGATGATGAGATCCCCGGCCGCGGCCAAAGCAGTGTATGAATCGTTACGCGCCAAGGCGTCCCAAGGATCAATCCCCTGAGCCCACAAGCGAGCCGTAGTTTCTCCGTCGACCATTCCACCGGCAGCGTCTGTCGGCCCGTCACGGCCATCGGTTCCCAGAGAGGCGATTGCTACTTGTGAAAGCCCCTCGATCCCCGACGCGGCCGAGAGGGCAAGTTCCTGATTTCGTCCCCCTTTCCCGTTTCCTTGCACGGTGACCGTTGTTTCTCCCGCGGCGATGATCAGAGCAGGGGGCTTTATAGGACGGCCGAAAGAAATCTCTTCTCTGGCCAGTGTAGCGAGGACTCGCCCCACCTCGCGGGCCTCACCTTCCAGGGTGGTGGTGAGAATGCGCGTGCGATAGCCTAAGCGCTTTCCCTCAGCTTGGGCTGCGGCAGCAGCCACACTTCCAGACCCCACAACCACGTTTTGTACCTTAAGAAAGCTTCGATCGCCGGGCTTTGGGGTCTCCGAAGCATCGCCGTAGGCTCCGGCCTCGATGCGAGCCCGCACTGACGGGGGAACCTCCTCCCACAGGTCATGACGTTGGAGGAGCTGTCTTGCGTCGGTAAAGGTAGTGGGATCAAGTGCGGTTGGGCCGGAGGCGATTGCCTCCAGATGGTCACCGGGGACGTCGGAAAGGACGAGGGTGAGGACCTGAGCCGGAAAGGCCCTCTGGGCGAGTTGCCCCCCTTTCACCTGAGAGAGGTGCTTTCGGACTGTGTTTAATTCCTGGATGTTCGCGCCTGAACGAAGGAGGAGTTCGTTAGTTCTGCTAAGGTCAGAAAGCGTAATGCCCGACGTGGGGAGGGTCAAGAGGGCTGAACCTCCACCGGAGATGAGGACGATCACAAGGTCATGCTCTCCTGCTTTGTCGAGCAAGGTCGCGATTCGCTTCGCCGCGACGAGGCCTCGCTCGTCGGGAATCGGATGGGATGCTTCGACAATCTCTACCTTATGTGTGAGGACTTTGTACCCATCGGCTGTGACGATGAGTCCAGTGGAAATTCGGTCTCCCAGCAACTCCTCCAATGCGACGGCCATCCGTGCTGAGGCCTTCCCCATTCCCACGACGATGATTCGCCCAATTTGCGAAAGGTCAAAGGTCCGTCCTCCAACGGAAAGGTGCTCCTCCTCCATGCGCACGGCTTGGCGCAAGCACTCCTCAGGGGTCACTGCGTTCAGAGCGGCTTGGGCGATCTGCCAGAGATCAGCGCGGAGTTTCACTTGTTTGTCCATTGATCCCTTCCTCCAACAGCTTTTTCATCTACCGGCGCAGTTTTCACCAGTCGCATTGGGCTATCTAAACCGTGGTCCCATTTGCTAGCCACTCACCTAATGTTATCAAAGGGAGTGTAATTCTCCATAAAATAGGCGAGGAGCCCCCGTGCCGTATAGGCCCTTTTGAGAGAATCCCGCGCACTTTTTAAACGCCTATCCCCTGGATCCTCACCATACTCGCGGTGCACAGAGTTATTACAGCGTTTGCGTTTGAAAAAACAAGAGGGACGTGGTAGATTAACATTAAGGCGTTTTGCAAAAGTACATTCTCAAAGTCCGTCGTGCGCTTTTAAAGAGAGGTTCTATGCTTCAAACAGCTAAGAACCAACAGTTGCAGAGGGAGACGAACTTGATCAGGGTGTTTCTTGCCCTGAAGGCAAGTTCCCCGTCAACAAAAAACGATATCTGTGTCCGCTTAAGCCTCGGTCGCCCGACAGTGGATAGAGCGATCACCATGCTTGTGGAGCGCGATGGACATGGTCCTTCGGAGGGGGGTAGGCGCGCTGTTCTCTATGAGTTCAATGAACAGGCTCGCTACGCTATCGGGGGCGACCTCGAATTACCGGAGCTTAATCTCGTCCTGTGCGGCCTGGATGGAATGCCGATCGCATCAAAGGGTTTCACCGTGCCGGATCATTGCGTCGCTGACCCAAGAAGGAGTTTAAAGTTCGTCAGTGAGAGTATTCGGGCGATGACCAAGGAAGAGGGGGTCCCTCTTGCTCGAATACTGGGGATCGGCCTTGGCGTTCCCGCGTTCCTAAAGGGCGATACGATTACCATCTCCGGGCGCAATTTACCGCGGTGGGTACAGGTACCGGCAAAGGCGATACTGGAGCGACTATTAAACATCCCCACATCTATCAACTATGATGTTAAATTCATGGCTCTGTCTGAGAATCACATAATGGATTACCAGGATAGAGTGATGGCTTATGTTGCCCTAAGAAGAGGGTTGAAGGGCGATATCAGGATGGGAGGGTGCATCCTGCTGGGTGGGAAGGTCTTCCATGGAGGAAGCGGGAATGCCGCCTCTCTCCAGCACGCCTATGTGGAAGTGTCAGACCTGAAGCATCTGCAGCGGAACGCCGTTACTTCAACAACCGCTTCCAGGAAGCTAGCATTGCTGGCCGCTTCGCACCTCATCGAACCGATCATGCATATGATACGGCTCTTTGACCCTAACCGGTTGGTCATCAACGCTTCGGTCCTCGATAACGCTGAAGAGGCTTTCGTTCACGAGATCACAACAAGGCTTAGAACCAGACGGTGTAGTGAATTTGATTGGGAGTTTGAGGTGAGCATGGCACAAGATCGCCGGTTCGGTTGTGCAAAAGGTGGTGCGTTATTTGTGCTGCAAGAGGTTTTCAAGCAACCGGCCGCGTTGATTGAAGAGTTAACCGCCTTTCCATCTTAAGTGCAGGAGGTGATAGCGAGGAACAGGAGAAAGGCAGCCTTGGATTGAACCGAGAAACGAAAAGAAACAAGGAGGAAGAAAATGTTGAGAAAAACGTTAGCTGTGTTATTGGTGCTTTCGCTTATAAGTATTGTAGGAGTTCTGGGTATCGCTCAGAACAAGGTTACGATTGCGGTGGTTTGGAGCGGCAACGAACTCGATGTGTTCAAGAGCGTGCTGGTTCCGTTTGAACAAGCGACAGGGATCGACGTCATCGTCGATGAAGTCGGCAGAGATCTTCCGACCGTTCTCCCGATTCGCGTTGCTGCCGGGAACCCACCCGATCTGGCCGCTCTTCCCAATCCTGGGCAGATGAAGGAATTCGCTGATCTGGGAGCGCTAGTGGCGCTGGATGATCTCGCAAATCTGGCCGATCATCCGGCAGCGTTTGTTGACCTGGGCACGGTGGGCGATCACGTCTATGGGGTGTTCCTCGCCGCCGATCTGAAGAGCCTGGTCTGGTATAACCCGAAGGCCTTCGCGGCAAAGGGTTATGAAGTACCGACGAGCTGGCCTGCGCTGATCGACCTGTGCAACAAGATCGTCGCTGACGGGGGAACGCCGTGGGCACTAGGGATGGAATCTGGTGCTGCGAGCGGCTGGGTTGGCACAGACTGGATCGAGGATATCATGCTCCGTACCGCTGGACCAGATATTTACGATAAGTGGGTCAACCACGAGATCTCGTGGACCGATCCGCGCGTGAAGAAAGCGTTTGAGTACTTCGGGCAGATCGTAAACGCGCCGGGCTACATCTACGGCGGAGCAACCGGAGCGCTGACAATCTTCTTCGGCGACTCGCCCGCGGCGATGTTTACCGATCCTCCCGGCGCCTATATGCATCGACAGGCGACATTCATCCAGAGCTTCATCTTGGGTTCCAATCCAGATCTCAAGCCGGTCGAGGATTACAATGTCTTCGTGTTCCCGCCGATCTCGCCGATCTTCGGAACTCCGCTCCTGGGAGCCGGTGACCTAGTCGGGGTTTTCAACGACACCCCGGAGGCGATGGCTCTGGCCAACTACCTAGCTTCTGCGGAAGCGCAGGAGATCTGGTGCGGCGGTTTGGGGAAACTGGGAATCAATAAGAACGTTGACCCCGCAGTCTACCCGGATCCGATCACCTCCCAAGCTGCGGCGATGCTCGCCGAGGCGGAGACATTCCGCTTCGACGGGTCCGACCTCATGCCGGGCGCTGTGGGTGCGGGCACGTTCTGGACGGGGGTTCTT
>Ga0209986_10002792_pt1 | contig 15677 bp, 18 predicted proteins | sample BlataG_FD_183168 | JGI IMG/M metagenome (GOLD analysis project Ga0209986, IMG submission 183168) | Deep subsurface microbial communities from Black Sea to uncover new lineages of life (NeLLi) - Black_00105 metaG (SPAdes) (version 2) | ecosystem: Environmental > Aquatic > Marine > Oceanic >...
TGTTATGTCTGAAGAGTATTTTATTATTTCCTCCAGGCAGTTTTGGTTTCGCTGGATAAACTGTGGCTTGAGCAGCAGACCCTCGGGAGGATAACCTGTTATGGCTAATTCAGGAAAAGTCAGCAAGTCAACGCCGAGTGCCTTTGCCTTACCAATGAAATGTATTATTTTCTTTGTATTGCCGCTCAAATCACCAACAGTAGGGTTGATCTGAGCCATTCCCAATCTCAGCGCGTGCACCTTATTTCCTTGTTACTATTACCATAGCACACTATATTATTAGAATCATCAGATGTTGAGATTATATCACTTTATCGAGGGAGTAGAACTAATTCGCGGACTTGACAATAGAGCGTAGAGGTATTAACATAAAATCGCTTCGCAGAATATACCTTTTGCGACATAAAGCAACTTGCAAATATAAAACTAATCATGAGCCTGGAGTTATTAATCACTGAGTTCTTGGAATACCTGGAAATCGAGAAAGGCTGTTCTCCTCTTACTATTCGCCGGTATCGACATTATTTGAAGCGCTTCTACAACTGGCTCAATGAAAATTCCCCCATTACTAAGTCTGAAGATATAGACCTGGAACTTATTAGAAGGTACAGGTTATACTTGGCGCATTTGCGTAATAGAAACGGCGTACAATTAAAGCGCATTTCCCAAAGCTACTACATTATTGCGTTAAGATCTTTTCTGCGTTATCTCCTGGTTCAGCGCGACATACTTACCTTATCCCCTGACAAGATACAACTTCCAAAACAAGCCTCTCGTTCCGTTAGTTTTTTGGATTCAGGTCAGATAGAAAGACTACTAAATAGTCCCAAAATATCAAATAATGCAGGACTGAGGGATAAAACTATTCTAGAAACACTGTTTAGCACAGGGTTAAGAGTATCCGAATTAGTTAGTTTAAATCGTGACCAGATAGACTTAGAGCGCCAAGAATTTGGTATCAGAGGCAAAGGAAATAAGATACGCGTAGTTTTTTTGTCAGATATGGCCGCACAATGGATTAGGCGCTACCTGCAATCGCGCCAAGACCACTTCAAACCGTTATTTATTCGATATAGTGGCAGAGTAGATAGCGAAAAGAATGGTGAAAAAATGCGATTGACAGCAAGGTCTATCCAAAGAATCGTTGATAAATATGCAAAAAGATGTGGCTTACCAATCAAAGTAAGCCCTCATACCTTGAGACATTCTTTTGCTACAGACCTTCTGATAAGTGGTGCTGATATTCGCTCCGTTCAAGAAATGCTAGGCCATGAGAGTATCACAACAACCCAGGTTTACACTCATGTTACTAATAGACATCTAAGGGAAGTTCACCGGGCTTTTCACAGTAGAAAATAGGTAAGGAAGAATTCTTGGTAATTAATTATGAATAGCGCATCTGCCGAAACTGGATTACCTTGGCATGTTGTTGAGGAAGCTATCAATCGTGAGAGCCAATGGCTCCGGAGAGTCATTGCGCAAACGTCCATAGAGAAAGTGCCAGGCTGTGATGAATGCCGATACACTTTTAGGAAAATCGCCCTCTTAATTATCACCGGCAGAATCAAAGCAAAGGAATTCATCGCTAGAGACGGGCACGACTTGTGGGATGATTTAACAAAGAAGCACGGCGTTAAAAAATCCGCACGTCATGGTGGTAGCTGGCATAAAAGAATGATGGATGTAGTCACCGAATACTTTGAAAATCAGGGATTCGAGGTAATTGCCGAACCTTTCCTTAACAAAGGACGTGCCGATTTGGGCATCTATAAGGAGGGCTACACGGACCTATTTATAGAGGTTGGTACTACTTCTGCTTATAAGTTGTGGTGGAACTTGCAGATGTTGACCAATTCCAAAATTCTATTGGTGCCAGACGATAGGTGCACCATAGAGTTCACCTGCCGGGATGTGCAGCATGACACACTTCGTGGACCATAAGGAAATAGGACTAATTAAAGATGTTACCGCATGCTGATGACTTCCTGCTAAACTTGCAGGCTAACAATTATTCACCAGAAACAGTCTATAACTATGAGCGAGATCTGGAAGTTTTTGACCACTTTCTAAATGAAAGCAATATCGAGTTTGATAAAGTAAACAAGCGTGCTATCACCTATTACAAAGCATATCTGACTTCACGAGATCGAAAGACAGCGGGGCTAAGCAATGGGGGTGATAAGCAGCTTGGCCCACGCTCCATAAATCGCATGTTGTCAGCCCTCCGAGCTTACCTCCGCTACTTAATTGACATGGATTACCCCTGTCCTCTACCACCTGAGGCAGTTAAACTGACAAAAGCTGGCAAAAAACATCCCCAGGTAGCTGAGTTTAACGATTTAGTTAGGCTAATTGAAGCGCCAACCTCCTTTGAGTCAAATCTCAAGATAGCTTTGAGAAACCGAGCTATACTAGAGGTATTATTTGCCACCGGAATGCGTATCTCTGAGCTATGCAACCTGAATCGTAGCCAGATTGATGGCAGCGGGCGCATTTTCATCACCGGCAAAGGCAAGAAACAGAGGTTTGTTTACTTAACCCCACGAGCTAAGCAGCATCTCGATATATACCTGAGCACACGCCATGATAATTGCCCCGCCCTCTTTATTCCCTATGCTGGCAGGAACGTAACTAGTCCCAGAAAGAGAATCTCTACTAACTACCTCCAAGAGAGAATCAAAAGGTATCGAGAGAAATTAAAGATTAACGTCCCTACCTCAGCACACTCCTTGAGGCATGGATTTGCTACTTATTTAGCTGAGGAAGGTGCTAATCCAGCGGCCCTTCAGGTTCTTCTGGGGCACGAATCTTTGGATACCACCACCCGGTATGTCCATGCCGCGGATAGATATGCCGAGGAAACCCACCACAAATATCATCCCCTGGCTGAACCTGATTAGTGAGGTCACTCCGCAAAAGTATTATGTCAAATAAATTAAGCCCTCCCCGAGGAGAAACAGGAGATTCTTGAAAAGAAAATCATTGGGAGAAAAAAACTGGTCATGAGAGGCGAAATTTGGGGGGTAAAATAACCTCATGGGTGTAAATGGACTAGTTGAGTGATTTTTGAGGGAATTTTGCGCAAAACAAGCTGAATTTAACCCGACTCCTTTGCCTTACTGGAATAAAGCCCATAATAGGTTCTCTTGGCTCTAAACTAGGGTAAAATAACTGGTGGGCTCGGTAGGATTCGAACCTACGACCAACCGATTCACGAAGGATTCTTTCATAGTTTTACCTCCGTAAGCTCTCTAGGGAGTACTCCTTCCTTCTCTAATTTCTTGAAGCCAAAGCCTCTTTGGTGAAGAGCACTGGCTAAGCAGTTGTGATAAGAGCTAGAGTTATCAGGGTTGATTACGGTCACGGTAAAGTCTTTGTGAACGGTGAATTGGTATCCCTTATAGTTGAATTGAGATTCGGGAGTAGACTCAGGAGAGGGTTCGCCCTCTCCCTTGTCTGCCTGAGCCTTTGCAGGCTTAGCCGCTTTACCCTTATCGCCATTACCCTTGAGCTTGGCTAGGATCTCCTTAACTACAGGGTCATTGGCCGGAATCCGATAAGTCTTGAGACCATTGTCACCCTTGGTTGCGGTGATACGACCTTTGAAGTGAGTTCTGAGACAGCGTCTCAGCTCTCTAGGCTCGACCTTAGCCATCTTAGCTAGGTCTTTGCTGGTGAGGAATTTCTCCTCGGTTTGAGGCTTGGTAGCCTTCTGTGTTGCTTTGGGTTGCTTAGTTGCTTTTGTCATCTTTTCTCCTTTCAGATTTATTTTATCGACCTTTGTGGCTATCTCAGCCGATAGCTGGGTTTCCCTTCTCTTATTCTCCTTTCCCATGCTAAAATTCTATGCGAAGCGGAGTATTATGTCAAGGAAATTTTGCTCCAAAATAGGCCAAAATTTGGACAAAATTAGGGACAAAGGGTTGAATTTGGGAGAAAATCTGAGATAAAAGTGGGACAAAACACAGACGTTTGAGTAAATAGACTAGATGGTTGTCAAATATCTAACGATTGACGCCTTCCAATTCAGTGCTATAATCGAATTAAGGGGGGTGTGGTATGGATAGATTTAAAGCAGTCTGCGAATATGTTCAAGATGGCGATACATTCCGCACTGCGGGAAAGAATTGGATACGACTCGCAAATGTGTGTGCCCCAGAATTGACTGAATTCGGAGGTGCTATAGCTAAAGGCGAGCTTGAGCGGCTGATTTTGGGCAAGGAAATAGTATATGAGAAAGTTGGTGAATCTTGGGGGCGAATAGTTGCCGAAGTATGGCTTGATAATCTGAACATCAACGCTTATATGCGACAACAGGGCTACACTTGTTCTTAAATTGGTCCCCCAGCTTTAACCCATTTTCATTCAACCATGTGATAAGGCTCTTGATTTTGTTATCACTTACGTAATAGTTGATTGCATTATTGATTAACATATTATTGCCTGGCATATTTAATCCCCTCCTGTTACCTACTTACCCTCACGGTATAATCACATAAAATTATATTTTCCCACAATGCCAATATCGGTAACATTGTAGTTGCCAGAGAAAATGTATAGCTGTGATGGTGCTGGATATACTCGGTCGGTGAAGTTTGAGGATAGATTCAGAAGTTAATCCCTGCTTTTGATGCCTTTAATTTAAGGTAATTGATAAATGCAGCACAAGATACCAGCATAAATTTCGCATCTTCGAAATCGAGGTCGGGCACATCCATCAATGCATGGCGTATCCCATCTTCATCGCTTGTATAACCGTATAGGCTGTTAAATGCCTTCTGCAAAGCAGGATGTATGTCTATTTTGCCGTTCAGTGTCTTTAGGGCTTGCCCTAATGTTACATCATCACTGCCCGCTATTAGTCTGCAAATTGTCTCGACAGAGCTGATGGATTCCTTTATAGAGTTTCTATAATCAGGAGATTTTCTATCCGAGAGCAGGCTCATTGCCGTCTTCAAGTGAATAGCAGCGGGTCTTAAAGTATCTGTGACCTTCAATGCCTCCTCAATCTCAGCTATTTCCTCTTCTCCGGTTATGGGCACAATTTGAGACCCAATAAATCTGTATCCAGACATTTCACGCTGCAGCATCCTATTACAATATTCAATAAACCCTTTGTTTCTTGAAGCGTCTGTAGAATTGATGGCAATGAACTCTATGAAGTCGTAAACTTCAAGCCACTCGCAGGAGAAGAAGTACTCTCTTATTGTGATACAAGCATCAGAACCGTGGCTTGGAATGGTGTCAATCGGCCATTTGAAGTAATCAGCCCATAAAGTGAGTATCAATGGCGTCGGGTAATAGGATGCGGTAAAAGTTTCGCGGGAAAGGCGCTTGAAGGTGCGGCAATAAAAAGTGTCCAACGCATTCCAGAGACTGTTACGCAAATCCAGGTCTATGGTATCGACTTGCACAGCATTTTTGACTGGCCTAAAGCCGTACCTTTGAGAGAATCGCTTCATACGATCATCTCCAACTCCACCTAACTACCCTACTCCTCAGGCAAAGTATACATCGTAATCGTAATTGTAGCACTTGCAGAGGAATTACTTACTTCACTTTGACTGTTTCTTGGCTTCTCTCAACCATTTGGTACCGAAAAAAGCACTGACTATTCCTCCTACCATAGAGATACCTCCTACTAGATAGATACCTCCCGCCCATATCGGTGCCATTAGTGATGCACCTAAACATACAACTGCCAAGCCTGCACCCAAAGCAGTAAGCCCATCCGAATACTTCCTTTCAGATTGCATGATTTACCTCCTGTTAGATTGATTCAAAATTGCCTCTCAATCTAATTATACCACCAACCCGCAGAAATAGAAGGCAGTGCAGAAGGTTAATAGTCACTGCGAGAGAAAAATCTCCCTCCACAAGGTAGCATTACAGCGAAACTAGGGTCTTTCTGTGAAGGGAATACTCTCTGGAAGGTCTGTGTTATAATTGAGATAGAGTATTATGTTGGAGGTGAACGATGTCTGAAGACTCTGTTTGTAAATATTTGGATGCAAAGGCCGAACTGGATGCGGCTTTATCAGAAGTTGGAAAGCTGGCTTCAATAATTAAGCCTGCTAGTACTGTAAGCTTTAGAGGGAAATAGAATGATATGGTGGCAGTATCTAGTAGTCTCAATTGTAACGGTCTTGGTGGGTGCGTTTATTGGCTTTTGGTTCAACAGGCGTGGGGTGGAGAGTGAGAGGGCTGCCACTGAAACAAGAGAGTTCAAAGCTAGTATACAAGCTATTCTTGCAGAAGTTCAAGCCAATGAAAAGATAGCTAATGAGCCTTTTGCTGGATACCTACTACCATTTCTGACCGAGATGTGGAACCTCTACAAACCGCAAACTAGTAATTTAGCCGAAAATATTACACAATCACTCCATAAGCTTTACATAAACATAATTCATGCTAACACCATGGTTAGCTACAATTTACACAGCGTACCGTACCTTGACCTATATCAGGACTATAACGGGATGTGTTCTAAGATTGCAGAACAAGCGAAAGAGGCGGCAGACTTGCTAAAGAGTTGGTTGAAGGCCAGAACCCCCTAGATTTGATTTGAGAGCTTCATTCATAAACCACTGGTGGCTTTGGTGGTGCCGGCTTTGCTGGCCTATTTGGCTTGCTAATGCCTTTGTCAACATAGACGACGGGGGTGACGTATATCTCAGTATAAATATTTGACGAGCGGTATACAAAAATGAATGCGGAACAGGCTGCTGACCTTGAAAAATATCTTGGCATAAGGTAAGAAGCCTTCGGGCATCCCTTCCAGATAGGAATAGACAGAACCTTACTCCACCTGACCAAATATAGAAATTCAAATTCAGCTCTGTTTTTTATAGGAAATTTCTCACGCAGGAATAGCCCGCATCGCACCCACGCCCTTTTATAATTTTGAGCCTCGCCGTTGAATGTCCAACTTCGCAAGCGATTCACTGATCAAGTCCTATTTGTCCGGTGCCAAAAACCCAGTATATTTCATAAGTTAATTATGCGTTCTTTTGGCTCTAAACTAAGGTAAAATAACTGGTGGGCTCGGTAGGATTCGAACCTACGACCAACCGGTTATGAGCCGGCCGCTCTGCCACTGAGCTACGAGCCCAATTTTGGAGCGGGAGACGGGACTCGAACCCGCGACACCCTGCTTGGAAGGCAGGAACTCTACCACTGAGTTACTCCCGCATTGGAGTAAGCGGGTGCAGCCACACACCGCAAAGCCCTAAAAGAAGCTATATAAAGACGAAGACCGCCTGCCTCCTCTTGTGGAAAAGCATAGCAGTTGTGAAGTAAGAAAATCAAACCGGGCGGGAAATTAGCTGATTAAGACTCGGGGAGTTGCTGAACCCCCAGAACCCTTGTTCCCCCCTTGGTTGAGGGTTCGAACGACTACAAACATTGCATTTTATAAAATATGTGTAAGTAATCTGCCTCAGTGTTGGGCAAGCAGACCCCTGATTACAGCGGCACTCCACACGGGACGAGGAGGGAAAATGGCTGAAGAAGGCATGCCATGTGCCGTTTCCCGCTGGTTGCCCGCCATGCATTATTTTACTTCCAACTTATTATTCATAAGATATTACTTACCTTTTCCACTTTTTTCTTTTGTCGTAATTGTTTTATTAGAATAATAGCAGCTAAGGCTCCTCCCAATAAGTTAGCCCAATATCCAGCAGGCAGCAACAAAAGGACACCTGAAGCTAAAAGTACCAATCTTCCAGGAATACTACATTTAGTTACCAATTGCCCCATAATACCACCAGATAACACTATTGCTCCTATTGTAGCAGCACTTACATTCAACAGTATAGCCCAAGGTGGACCTACCATAATAAAAGTATTATCAAATACAAAAATAAAAGGCATAAGATATAGTAGAGGAGCTAACCTCATAGCTACCCAAGCTGTTTTTAACCAATTTGATTTGGCGAGAGCTACTGCTACATATACTGTTGGACATACAGGAGGAGTTATCCCTGCAATTATAGAATAATACAATATGAACAAATGGGCAGCTAAGGGTAATACCCCAAGCTCAATCAATGCCGGAGCAGCTACGGTGACACCCATTACATAAGCCGCTGTTACTGGCAAGCCACATCCCAAAATCATAACTAGAATCCCCACCAGCAATAGAATGGTGATCAAATAACCTCCACTCAAGCTTAGAACAAAAGTGGAGAATTTTAGGTTCAGTCCCGTGAAGTCCAACAAAAATAAAATTATATTAGCAGAAACAAGTACAGGTGGAATAATTATTATTGCCCTCCCAGCCTTTTCGAATATATGGGGCATATTCCGTAACCTTTGTTTTATCCCTTCTTGAGATAAATTGGAAAAGATATAAGTCAACAAAACCGCCATACAAGCACTCGTGCCCACTAGTGTGAGGGAGTAACCTCTAATAAGCATGTATAACAGGACGCCTACTGGTAGAGTTACACCTATCACCCTCGAGGGTACCAGGACGCTTTTCAAAGGTGGTCGCTCCTCACGAGGTACTGGTTTTAAATTAAGCTTTACTGCTCGAAAATGAATACCCATAAAGGCAGCCACATAAAATAAAAAGGCAGGAATAGCAGCAGCAATTATCACCTTAAGGTAAGGGATGCCCAAAAACTCCGCCATAATGAAACCAGCTGCTCCCATTATGGGTGGTGTCAATATCCCACCAGTTGAGGCGGTTGCCTCCACACCACCAGCAAACTCAGGTGAGTAACCCAATTTCTTCATCATTGGAATGGTGAAAGACCCTGTAGTGGCTACATTAGCCATAGGGCTGCCCGACATCATAGAAAAGAAACCACTGGATACAACCGCCACTTTAGCTGGTCCTCCTATGAATTTTCCTGCCAGGCACTTAGCTAGATCGACAAAGGTTTGACCTGCTCCAGAAGCAAGTAGGAAAGAACCAAAAATAACAAACATCGCTATATATGTGGCTGAAAGCCCAGTCATGAATCCCCACATAGCATCTGGAGAAAGATAAATACGAGTTAAAATATTTGGTAAACCTAAGGGAGGGTGCCCCCAGTAACTAGGGATATACTGCCCCCATAAGGTATATGCAAGTACAGCAGCAGCTAAAATGGGGAAAGCCCAGCCAGCAGTCCTCCTTGCCGCTTCAAATACTACAATTGTTGTTAATATTGCCAAAACCATTTCAAAAGAGTTGATAGAACGCACCATAAATGGCATAAAATTCAGGTAATTTAAAAATATGAAAATTCCTGATACTAAAATTATCATTGTAAGCAAGAAATCCCACCAACGAGGTTTATTCTGATTACCAGAAGCTTTTCGAGCGGGATATAAGAGGAACACTAAACCTAGCGTGAGAATAATGTGAACTGTTCGTTGTTGGAAGCATAGTAGTAAACCAAACAAACCAGTGTATAAGTGGAATATACATAATATTATAGCTACAACACTTGCTATTAACTTCCAAGTTCCTTCAAGTGCTCTCATAATTTTTCACTAAATTGCAGACTATTACCAGGTCACTAACTGATAGTATTAATCATACGCATGGGCTCGCTTGTGAAACCTTTATAGTTCCGAATAGTTTTTCACAAGCGAGCCCACACACTCATTTCATCTCAGGTGGAATAGCAGATTCAGGTATCTCAACACCCATCTCCTGAAAATAACGAAGTGAACCCGGATGTACAAAAACACCTTCTACTTTCGCTGCATATGAAGGAGTATCGAGGGGATCATCATTCGCCATATTTGGAAATACCTTATGAAGTTTTTCCTCCCAACCTTCAACGACAGACTTGGTTATCGCATATGCCACGTCTTCAGACATGTCCTTGTGGCAAACCCATACCATCGGCATTTCCATTACACTAATGGCTGGATGCTCGATGCCATAGAACCCCGCTGGCATTTCCCTAAAGCTAACATATGCAATTTCTGAGGTTATTTTTCCCACTTCCGCATCGGTAAAACCAATAATTTTCAATGGGTTCGCTACCATTACTTCTAACAAAGCTGCGTCAAGGGAGTTAGACGGTGTTACTTTCGCATATCCGATCATCCTATTGTCTTTTATATCCTCAACAGCATCTTTATAACTACCGGGATATGTTTCAACATCATAACCCAAGACATCAAAAGCTGCTACAAAAAGTGTTTCACTACTCGATCCTGGGAAACCTAAACCATATACCCGACCGTCAAGATCAGCAATGCTATCTACTCCACTATCTGCACGCACAACAACAGGACAGAAACCTGTGAGATAGGTAAATAAGACTCTTAAATCGTTTGGCAATGGTTCACCTTCCCACTTACCTAGCCCGTGAGTCATTTGATACATCACTGCTAAGCCAATACCTCCAGCAATATCCACATCCTCACCACGAAGTATTTGCATAGCTCCTCCTACCGATCCTGCAGTAATTGTCAACGTAGCTCTTACTCCTGAAGCTGCATCGACAAGCTGAGAAGTGGTAGCATGGAAAGGGAAGTAACTCGATGTAGGCTTAGAACCAGATCCGAAGACTAGGTGAACTTCCTTTTCTTCAGGTGCTGGAGTTGGCCCAACACAGCCAGCAAGAATTAGACTCGCAATAGCCACTACTACCAACACTAATGTAAGTATTTTTTTATGTTTCACTTAATCCTCCTTTTTAATTTGATTTTATCCACTCCGCCACCCATTATTTATGTTTACTCATACACATCACCTCCTTTTCTTTCTTTAATGCTTCCGTCACAGCTTTATCAACAAACTCATTAACGTCTTTACAAGTTAAAAATAGGCCCGCTCATGGTAAGAACGGGCCCATATACTAAAGGAGGTGAAAAATGAAACACGTTATTAATCCACTTCATTTCACCAATCCTACGAACCTTCCTCCATTTTGATTTAAATAAAAAAAGCGAAACCCCTCTTTAGGTCGGTTTCGCTATAAGCTCTGTCTCACTGCTCCTTCAGCCAAGCCCTTACACTAGAACTATTGTGTCACTAAAGCTGTGCTATGTCAATACCATTGTCTTAACTTTTCCTTCATTTTCTAGGAAAATAACTAACTTCATAGCGCTACTCAAAGGGGCAATTAAAGCGAGTAATAATAGGCACGGATATTTGGCATGCAAGTCTTAAGACTGGAGGAAAAAGGGGAAGGAGAGGGGATTAGCTGGCTGCCAGATGATATGAGCTAAGCTAATAAGCAGGAAATGAATTGGGCAACCAGAACCCCGATTAAATGCCGTTTCCCGCTGGTTGCCCGTTATCTACTCGTTCATATTAGAGTCCCTCCGAGGGCCTATCATAGACAAGGGGATTGACGCAATAAGGTAGTTTATAACCCCTCAAACCAGCAAGAAGCTGCTCAACTGCCATAGCCACCCCCTTCTTCTTTGTGGAAGGAGGGTCAGCTCCAATATGAGGGGTTATGATTATGTTATCTAGGGTGAGTAGAGGATCATCAAGAGGGATTGGCTCAACCTCGGTTCCATCTACAGCAGCGCTGAGAATCTGGTGAGACTTGAGTGCTTCATATAAGGCCGCTTGGTCTATGACAGCTCCACGAGACACGTTAATCAACATTGCAGTAGGCTTCATTACGGCAAACTCATGAGCACCAATCATGTGCCTAGTCTCCTCAGTGAGTGGTGCGTTAAGGCTTATGAAATCGGATTGGGAAAGAAGGGAGTGCAGGTCGGGAGCACGTTCCACTCCCAGAATGCTTTCGATATCGACCTTCCGAATCGTGTCATAATAGAGCACACGCATATTAAATCCCCTAGCACGTTTTGCCACCTGTGTGCCTATTCTACCTAAGCCTACTATTCCCAGGGTAGCATGGTGAACATTAACACTGGAAAGTCCCCATTGACCACGCCTCCACTTCCCTTGTCTCGTAAAAGCGTTGGCCTCCACAATACGTCTTGCAGATGCCAAGAGAAGAGCGAAGATAAAGTCAGCAGTTGTTTCGGTTAGCACATGGGGAGTGTTCCCGACTGCAATACCATGCCTTGTGGCTTCAGCTACATCAATGTTGTTATATCCAGCGCCAAAGTTGCTAATTACCTTTAGTTTTGGGGCAGCCTTTATTATCTCAGCGTCAATTCGGTCGCTGCCAAAACAGAGCAGCCCGTTAATATCTCGAACTTCTGTCAAAAGTACATCCTTTGGAGGGGTACAATCCTCTTCCCATACCCTTATTTCATGTAGGGGCCTAACTGTATCCAATATCTCAGGAAACCAATTTCTGCATACATATACTTTTGACATTCCTTCGCTCCTTCCTGTTATCTCTCTTACTCTTTATACTTGAAAAGCAATGTACATCTAAAACTCAAAGCGCAGTTTTCTATTAAGCATGGTACCTTGTTCCAAGGAATGATATACCTTTGTGGAAATTGCACAGGTTGTCACCTCCTATTCCTTCTAACTTTAGACTTCTCCCGGAAGAAAGGAGAAGCAAATGATACAAGTGATAGGATGAGCAAGACAATCACAAGCGGTTTCGTCAATATAGGGATGAAACTGCCGCCCGAAATTATCAGTGCACGTCTCAGCCCCCCCTCAGCAATAGGTCCTAGTATCAACCCTAATATAAGTGGTGCCACGGGAAATCCATTATTCATCATCATGTAACCTAAGAGCCCTGCACCAAACATAATGCTCAAGTCCATAGCACTTCCCCTAATTGCAAAGGATCCGATTGAGGCAAGAACAAGAACTATCGGAGCTAGGACTTTATAAGGAATTAGTGTAGCGTGAGCAAACAGCTTTGCTCCATAAACACCTAGGAATAACACCAGGAAGTTGGCAATGAACATTGCTGCGAATAGAGTATGGACTACGTTAGCATTCTGGCTAAAAAGATAGGGTCCTGGCCTGATGCCATGTATTATCATAGCACCCAACATTATGGCTGTCGTTGCACTTCCAGGTATCCCAAGGGTGAGCATCGGAATCATAGCTCCACCGCAACCTGCGTTGTTTGCTGCCTCAGGTGCAGCAACCCCTTCAAAAACACCCGTGCCAAACTTCTCTGGCTCTTTTGACCAGCACTTTGCTTCATTATAGGATACGAATGCGGCTATAGTTCCTCCCGCACCTGGAAGGGTACCGATGAATGCCCCTATGCCAGAGGAGCGGAGTATGGTTTTACCAAGCATCTTCATTTCGCTTAAAGAATGAGGATGGCTGTTATTGAACCTCCATATTGTCCCCCGAGGTAGATAGCAGCCATCATCGAAATTGCTTGGTAAGACTCAAGGCCAAAAGTGAGTGGGATAAGAAGCGCTATCGCCATAGGCGCAGTCAGGCCAGGAAGGGCTGCTACTAAAACTCCAAGAGCAACGCCCCCAGCTATAAGTAAAAATGTGACAGGCTGAATTACGTTTGAAAGAGCAACCAACACATGGTCCGCCATTCTTAATCCTTCTATCTAGCTCTTAAAGCTATCCGCCCAAGCAGTGCCTCAGCTCTGCTTGTATTAAATATTCCGCACACGCATGGCCGGGCTAGGAGCCGTGCTACCTCTCGTGGTGTCATCCTGCCCGAAGTCACATCTTCGATGCATTTCTTAGCAAGATTCGTGCTAATCATTCCATGGCCACACATTGTTGTTATCTCCAGCACTTCTCTGTCAGGAAGCTTATCAGTCCGCCCCCAGAATCCAAGCGAGTGGTTCACTGCGTGTGGTTTAAGGCCTACTTGCCTTAGGCAATCCTCGACTTCCTCCCGAATCCCCTGCACTACGAGCGAAATGCCAAAGTCTTCCGCAAGCGATTCCTTCAGAATATTTACGACATCTTTCTTGCTGGTGCAAACGCATGCTGCCATGTTCTTTCCTTCCATGATTCTGTTCAGTAGTTCCTGGGGTGAAAGCGTAATAAGGTTCCCCCCTATGTCGTTGGTACCTGCGTTTACCACGTTATTCCGAAATGCTATCTCCCAAAAGCGCCGCTTCTTAGGACCAGCGCCATCATAATTGTAGCCGCGAGCTGGAACGAGAAAGACCGTGAAATCATTGGACAGATTCTCCCTGGTGCCCTGTCTATGCAAGTTGTGTGTCATATTCATAACTCCATTCACGTACACCTGGTACGATTTAGAATTTTGCCTGTGGTCGTCCTACTCCAATACAGACCTTGGCATTGATAGATGGATGATATCCTAATTGCCGGGCAGTTTCATAGTTAGGCATAGAGCCATCTTCGGCTACCTTGTCAATAAGTGCCACACTGAACACAGTATCCACTTCGGTAGCACATTTTTCAATCTCCCGCAAGATCTCTTTCAACCTGTTGGATGGCACCTTGAATTCTAGGATTCCCGAAAGCACTTTCTCATTGAGAACTTCCTCTTTGAAGGTACCTTCCTTGTCGTTCTCTACCAAGCTACTCACTGGGTTTTGCTTTTCAAACTGAACTCCCAATTTAACCAGCCGCTTATATATCTTCTCCATGTCCCGCAACCGAGTTCCAATCCCTGGCCTTCCAACATCCAGGGCGATCCCCGCTTCACCTACACGATATCGTCCAGTCACATCATTTGTTTTCATTTCCGCTGTGCCCCTACCAGCCATACCGTCTGCGGCGTGTGGTGCTGTGGGGTCTGAAAAGGCTCTGCGCAAGCTCCTAGGCCACTCTAGCTCAGGCTGTATTATTGAATCGGTAGGACACACATCTGCCCTGAGACACACACCACACTCAACGCACTCATCCTGATTAATCTCTGCCTTTTCGGAACTGAGTGAAATCGCTCCTACAGGGCAATAGGGGATACAAACACCACATGTAATACAGGTGTCATCTATTCGCATGTTAATCCTCCTTTCTCAATTCAGTACTTCTTCAGCCAATCAAAAGCGAATCAAACGACTAAAGCTTTCAAAAATCCACAGTCCTGCCGGTAGCGGAAGTAGCAAAACCCTGGTGAAGAGCAAGAATAACACCCCACCAATACCAACCGAGAGCCCAAATATGAGAATTGGTCGCTTGGTGCCAAATATGTATAGACTAAACGCAAGCCAAGAAACTGTCGCTAAGGCAAATCCCAGTACATGCAAAGAGACAATGTACAAAAGTAATGAGCCCATGATGCCCAATGTCACCATTTTTGAGGTATGAGCTGCCCCCTCATTTTCATCTTTGGAGACAACCTGGCGTTTGTCACGTAATCCACTCCCAACAAGCACAAGTGATAGAAATAGCAACGATATTAGAATCCCGATCGGAAAGGCAAGAGGCCCTATAGCTTGAACATGATGACTGGCCGGAGGAGGCGCTAATACCAAGGCATAAAACAAGAGCCCCCCCGCCATCACTACTAGAGAGACACCTATTCTCACTTGCTATTGAGATAAACATAGGCCCGCTCCCACCTTGAGCGGGCCTATGTGCTAAAGGAGACAAAAAATGAGAAAGGCTATTAATCCACTTCATTTCACCAATCCTACGAACCTTCCTCCATTTTGATTTAAATAAAAAAAAACGAAACCCCTCTTTAGGTCGGTTTCGTATAAGCTCTGTCTCATTGCTCCTCCAGCCAAGCCCTTATACTAGAACTATTATGCCATTAAAGCTGTGCTATGTCAATACCATGTGCTGGCTGACCACATAGGTAACACTGGACTACGGATCTTAGCAAGTTCTCTTTCAATATACTCCACAGGGGCAAGATAGCCAAGTGATTGGTGTGG
>Ga0209986_10002793_pt1 | contig 15676 bp, 15 predicted proteins | sample BlataG_FD_183168 | JGI IMG/M metagenome (GOLD analysis project Ga0209986, IMG submission 183168) | Deep subsurface microbial communities from Black Sea to uncover new lineages of life (NeLLi) - Black_00105 metaG (SPAdes) (version 2) | ecosystem: Environmental > Aquatic > Marine > Oceanic >...
TTCCAGATTGAAAATTTACACTGCGGATAGTTTTTACAGCCATAAAATGTCTTTCCTCTCTTCGTTCTTCTTTCTACTATCTCATCCCCACATTCAGGACATTTAACACCAGTACTGACTGGCTTTGTAAAGTCACAATCGGGATACCCACTGCAGGCAACAAATCTACCGTATCGCGCATTTTTTATAACGAGCTCCATACCACACAAGGGACATTTTTCTCCAACCTTTTCTACTTCAGGGGCTTTGTTGAGCGGTCTTGTATTTTTACAGGCTGGATATCCTGAACATGCAAGAAACCTTCCGTATTTGCCAACCTTTACAACCATAGGCTCCCCGCATTTTTCGCATATCTCATCAGTAACCTCTTCAAGAGATTGTCTTGCCTTTCTTGTATCAAATCTTCCTAGACTTTCGGAAAACTTTTCATAGAATTTGGAAAGGAGCTCCTTTTTTTCAATATCCCGTGCCTCAACCCTATCAAGTTGCTCCTCCATCTCTTTTGTGAATTTCACATCAAACAGGACAGAGAAATTTTTGATAAGCACACTATTTACCATTTCCCCAAGCTCGGTCGGTACGAGTTTCCCTTTGTCTTTCTCTACATAGCCCCTCTGTATTATAGTTGATATTATAGGGGCATAAGTTGATGGTCGACCTATACCCTTCGCCTCAAGTTCTTTTACCATACTACCCTCTGTATATTGCGGTTTTGGTTTTGTAAATTCCTGTTCCTTTTTGACTGAGACTAAGTGTAATATCTCACCTTTTTTTAGTTCCGGGACCTTCTCACCCTCTTTCTCCTTAATTTCTGCTATCAAGAGAAATCCCGGGAAATCAAGCATCTCTGACGAAGCCTCAAATTTGTACTCACCTGCTTTTATAACTGCCTTTCTCGTGTTGTACCTTGCCGATGCACTCTGGGATGAAAGGAATCTCTTCCATATTATATTATATATTCTGTACTGGTCATATGTTAGATACTGCTTTACCTTTAATGGGGGAAGTTCCAGGGATGTAGGACGAATCGCCTCATGTGCTCCCTGAGTACCTTTTTTCTCCTTGTATATATTGGGTTTTTGAGGTATAAATTCCTCTCCATATGTATTTTTTATAAATCTCCTTGCCTCTTTTACCTTCTCGTCTGCGATTCTTACAGAGTCCGTCCTCATATATGTTATCAAGCCTATTGCCTTTCTACCCACATCTACACCTTCAAATAATTCCTGTGCAACCTTCATTGTACGGGATGTACTCATATTTAAGTTCGCTGAAGCGTCTTGCTGGAGGGTACTCGTGATATAGGGTGGTTTTGGATGCTTTAGTTTTTCCCCTTCCTTAAAACTCTCTACCACGAACTCCTTTGTGGAAATGTCATTTACAACCTCAACTGCCTCCTCTTCTGTTTTTGGTTTAATCTCTAGCAATTTTGCGTCTAACTCCTCTTTTGTCTCTTTCTTTTGTAGTCTGACAGTCTTCGGTGAACGGCTCGACTGAGCCCCTCGGTATTGAGCCTCGGGACGAAATGCTCGCCGAAGTCTCAGCCGAACCGTTATATTCCAGTACTCCTGTGGTACGAAACTCCTTATCTCATTTTCTCTCTCACATATAAGCCTGAGAGCAACTGATTGCACCCTACCCGCTGATAGTGTAGGTTTCTTGAACACCTTCCATAGAAGTGGAGAGACAGTATAGCCAACAAGTCTGTCAAGTATTCTCCTTGCTATCTGTGCATCCACCTTTGACATATCTATACCGCCTGGATTCTTGAGTGCCTGTGTTACACCCTTCTCCGTAATCTCGTAGAAGAGGACTCTCTGTGCATCCCTCTCTATAATATTTTGAATATGATATGCAATTGCTTCGCCTTCCCTGTCAGGGTCTGTTGCAAGTATTACCCTTTTCGCCTTCCTGGAGATTTGCTTAAGTTCCTTGATTACTTTTTCTTTGCCCTTTATTGGAATATAGGATGGCTCAAAATCCTTCTCTATATCCACACCCAGTTTATTCTGTGGAAGGTCCAATATATGCCCTCTGGAAGACGCCACTTCATACTCCTTATTCAGGTATCGCTTTATGGTGCGCGCCTTCGTGGGTGATTCCACTATTATAAGATTTTTCGGCATAGAATAAAAATAGTAAGCAGTAGGCAGTAAACAGTAGGCAGTAAATGAAAACTATAAAAACTCAAATCACATTCAACATTTAACATTTCACATTCAACATACCACATTTCACATTCAACATTACACATCCCACCTGATTACCACACAAGAAGCCCTTTACCATAATGTTGGGCATTGCTTATGCATGTTGTTACAAAGGCTTTTGCCTTTTCTATGGAGGATAAAAGATTGTTATCCAGTGCAAGATATGAGGCTATTGCAGATGCAAGGCAACATCCGGCGCCGTGTACTTTCGTCTCAAATCTTTCATCTGAGAAATGTGTTATTCTTTCTCCATCAAACAAAATATCAACAGCTTTTTTTTTCTCAATGTGTCCACCTTTAATCAAAACAGGTCTTTTACAGATATCAAATATTTTTCTTGCTGCCTTCTCTGCATCTTCCACTTTCTCTATCTCTATACCCGACAATAAAGACGCCTCTATCTTATTTGGAGTAGAAATGGTGGCTATTGGAAGAAGCTTATGAAATAAGGAGCTAACAGCATCCTCCGATAGAAGGCGGGAACCTGTGCTTGCAATCATAACAGGGTCAATAACTATATAACGAGGCATATAGAATTTCAGTCTATCAACTACAGCAAGTATTATGGATTCGTCATACAGCATGCCCGTCTTAACCGCAGAAACCCTCATGTCTTCAAATACCGCATCAATCTGCTCCTTTACAAAAGAAGGAGGAAGAGACAGGATTTTCTTCACTCCTTCAGTATTCTGTGCAGTGAGGGCAGTTATGCAGGATGCACCATAAACACCAATAGACTCAAATGTCTTTATATCTCTCTGTACACCTGCTCCACCAGAAGAATCAGAACCTGCAACGGTCAAGACAACTGGATGCATAAAAAGGCAGTAATGTTTATAACAAAAATGTATTAACCACGGATGAATACAGAACCTCACTGAAAATCAAAAAGCAAATATCAAAAAGCAAAACTTGTCCTGAACATCGTGAAGGATGACATATTAAAATGCAAAAATATGATACGCTCTTTGACCCTTCTTTTTAATTTTTGATTTGTAATTTTGATATTTAAATTTTGATAATTGATATAAAAATACTATCTTCTCGTGGTTTATTAACGCATAATCTGGGTTTATTTGAACCCTATTTTGTTTCAACCAAGGGTCATTTCATTGTTATCGTGATATGGTGTGAACTACCGAGACCGAGTTCGAATGGAAGATAGGTATAATCTAATGTGAGATTGGAGTAATTTATACCAAAGCCAAAAGATGGTCCTTTTGAATCGTATCTAACCCTCTTTCCCATTCTCAGGGTTATATATGGATTAGGTGCGTACTCAACACCCGCGCTGACTGTAAATACCTCATCAAGTGCCTTTCTGAATGAAGCAGCCAGACCAAACTTTTTAATTTCATATCCAGTGCTGAATTCAAATGTGAGTGGAAGTCTGATTGGTGTAGAACCTTCTATGCCATAGCTGACTCTGGGCCCTATATTTGACACGACAAAGGCGATATCAAGAGCGGTAATGGGAATGTAATTGAATCCAACATCCAATGCATATCCTCTGAGACTGTATATATAACACCTCTCGTAAAGGTATTTGAAGGAACCTCCAAGCCATACATCTCCTGCCTTTCTTCCGTATGATAGATAAGAGATGAGGCTGAACGGGGAGTAGGTACCATAGAGCATCTGCCTCGAGTCTCTCAATTCTACATCTCCTGCTGTAAAATAATTGATACCGACCCCATAACCACTTATCCCGTCACCCCATACCACCCCTGCAAATTCATACCTTGTGCCTAAAAATTGAGATGAATGTGAGAATGACGCGTTAAGTCCTAACACCAGTGGTATCTGTGAAGGATTCCAGAACACAAGTGTTGCATCTCTTGACAGGATTCCACCTCCAAGCGCAAGGTTCTTCGCTCCTACGCCAAGTTTAAGAGAGGGTATACCCATGCCTTCGCTCTTAGAATTAAAAAAATCCCTTATATCTTCTACAATATTCGCCTCACTAATACCCACAGAGAGAAGAATGATTATTATTACCCATTTTATATATCTCATACGAGCCTCCTACATCACCTCTTTCATCAACTTTTCTATTACATCACCTGTAGTTACGCTCTCTGCCTCTGCAGCAAAGTTTAATATCAATCTATGCCGCAATACAGGTTTTAATACAAATCGCACATCTGCCATAGATGGCGTAGTCCTTCCGTCAAGCAATGCCTTTGCCTTTGCTCCCAATACTACATACTGGGACGCCCTTGGAGAAGCACCCCATGTTACCCATTCTCTTATAAATTTTGGTACTTCTGAGTTATTAGAAGGTCTGGTGAATCCGATGACTTTAACCACATTTCTCATCAAACTGTCGGATACTGGAACCCTGCGGACGAGGTTCTGGAGTCCAAGTATCTCATTTCTTCCAATTACTGGATTTATCTCGTTCATATAGGCGCTTGTTGTCGTTTCAACGATTCTTACCTCTTCATCTGGTTGTGGGTAATCTATCACGATTTCAAACATAAATCTATCAAGTTGCGCCTCTGGTAGTGGATAGGTTCCTTCCTGCTCTATAGGATTTCTGGTTGCGAGTACAACGAACGGCAGCTCAAGTTCATATGTTCTCCCTCCTGCAGTAACCTTGTATTCCTGCATCGCCTGGAGAAGAGCGGCCTGGGTCTTCGGGGGTGTTCTATTGATTTCGTCGGCAAGGATTATGTTCGCAAATATAGGTCCTCTCAAAAACCTGAACTCTCTTCTTCTTGTGTCTCTCTCTTCCTCCAATATCTCAGTTCCTGTTATATCCGACGGCATGAGATCAGGGGTAAATTGTATCCTTTGAAAAGAAAGAGAAAGTGTTCTTGCGAGTGTATTTACTATCAGTGTCTTCGCAAGACCGGGCACGCCCAAAAGGAGAGAATGTCCTCCTGCAAGCAGTGCGATAAGTATCTGTTCTATTACATCGTCCTGCCCTATAATGACCTTATGCAGTTCTTTCAGGATTTTCTTCCTCGCAACTTTCAGCTTCTCTATGTTCTCAATATCACTAATATTATCTCCCATTCGCAAAAACATTATTGTCAAACTTCTAACCACAGAGAGCACTTCGTGAAGAGCGAAGAGGGAAAAGCGAAAGGCGAGAAATCATCTATCCCTTCTCTCTCATCTCTCTTCTCTCTTCTCTCTTCCCCTTTCTCCCCTCTGTGACCTCTGTGGTTTTCCATATTCTATTTGATACTACCGCAAAAATATTATATACCAATTTTCAGAAAATGTCAAGGAAAAAGTGTTAGAGAACCACGGATAGTGACGCACTCCATATTTCTGTTAGAAAAAACTTGACATTACTGCGATTCGGTGGTATAATTATTTATCTATTGAAAAAATCAAATATCAAAATGCAAAAATAAAGACCAAGGACCTAAGACCAGAGACTACAGAAATTAAAATGTTTGGTCTTGGGATATTCTATGAAATCTTTGTGTTCTTTGTGGTTGTTTCAGAAAAGTGTAAGGAGCAGATATGAGAAAAGACAGAAGGTCAGCAGATCAGATGAGGGAGGTAAAAATAACGAAGGACTATATTAGGGATGCAGAGGGTTCCTGTCTCATTGAGATGGGAAAAACAAAGGTCGTATGCACTGCAACTATTGAAGAGAAGGTGCCTCCCTTTCTTAGAAATTCCAGAAAGGGATGGGTAACTGCAGAATATGGAATGTTACCCCGAAGTGCAAGGCAAAGAATAGAGAGAGAACGCTCCAGAGGAAGAATATATGAGATACAGAGGTTGATAGGACGTTCTTTAAGAAGTATAAGTAATCTTTCTATCCTTGATGGATACACCATAATAATCGACTGTGATGTTATCCAGGCAGATGGTGGTACGAGAACCGCGAGTGTAACAGGAGGATTCGTCGCATATTACACCGCCTGTCAATATATGATATTTGAGGGATTGCTTGAACGCTCACCTACTCACTCACTGTTGGCGGCGATAAGTGTAGGAGTGGTAAATGGAGAACCTATGCTTGATCTCACCTATGAGGAAGATTCAACTGCTGATGTTGATATGAACATAGTAATGACAGAAAATCTTGATATTGTGGAATTACAGGGCACTGGGGAGAAAAGACCATATACGATAGACGAACTTACAAGACTCATAAATCTCGCAAAGGTTGGGATAAAAAAAATTATAGAAGCGGAAAGGGCAGTTTTATTTCGCATATAAGTCTATCAAATCCTTTTAGGGTGTTCTTATGTTTTTGAACCTTGCCTCTTTTATGGAAAATTCTCTATCTACTAATTCAACATTCAAGGATATCTTCCTCTACCTTAAAATCTACTGGCAGGAACTTTTTTACAACCCAAATATTGGTTTGGGCATGTCTTGTAAGTTCTGATATTTTTATTTTTACCTTCTTCCCCGTTTCATAGGAGGCAAGCGCAAGATATGGTATTATCTGATCAGTCATCCATCTATCAAGAGGTGCACTCCTTTCTATAGCTTTCTTTAACGCCTTACTTGACTCCATTCCTACAACCTCTGCTTTCTTACCTTTTCTACCAAGTCCATCTGCTCCTATTATACTATTTGTAAATTTCGCATTTGTATGTACAAAACAGCCTGCGTCTTGGGAGCTCACATAGTAGAAGGCAGTAGTCGCTTCAGGGAAAATGTCCCTTGCACCCTCTATCATCCGCTCTCCTACTTTTGATGGGGCAAGGATGGAAGAGGATATGGATATTATATTAACTTCGATTAGATTTCCTCTCTCAGTCAATTTTATAGGTTTAAGTTTGGCTGGGAAAACCTTCACCCTGCATATACCACCACCTCTGGGGTAAAACCCGTGCCTTCTTACATCCACAGATATTGTTATACCCATTAGTCTAAGAAAATAACCGAATATGTGCCTGAAGTACTCAATGCTCGGGCTGAAGGGCACAGCGGTTCCACCTTTTATCTCATATAGAGAGGGAGAATCTGCGTATATCCCGATTGGCACAAGTGTCTGGAGGATAAGGGTGATTGCACCCGCAGTCTTGGTATCTATAATATAGTTGCCCCCTCTTATCTCACCCGGGACAAACGTGATATCCACTGAACCAATACGCAACCCATCAGTCCTTCCACCTGATATCCTTAAGGCGGCCTCTATACCGGCAAGATGTTGTGGTCGTAGCCCTGGCTTTTCCCGTCCTGCCCTTATATTATATATATGGACGGACCGCTTTGTTATACAGGAGAGGGCGATAGCGGTTCTTACAATCTGCCCACCACCCTCTAAATAACCGCCGTCAATTTCTACCATATCACTTCGCTTTGAAAAAAAGAAAAGTTCTCCCTTTCATTCTCTCCCCATTTCTCCTTATACCTTTAATTCTTTCTCAAGCCTCTTCTTCCCTTACGGAGCTTGTATTGCGGCTTACTGATAAACCAGAACTTTCTCATATCAAATCAAAAATAAGCCACGGATTACACGGATATATTTACCACGGAATCACACGGAGTTACACGGACAGTCAATGACCTAATTACCTAATGACCTAATGACCAGTACCCAATTCCTGCTGACTATTGACTAATGATTATTATAACATAGAAAGTGAATAAGGTCAAGGAAAAACATACCACATTCGTGTTTTACACTTTCATAGGAGTATCAACGAAGGAGGGTATTTCCTGATTTTTAGTATAAAAAGTAAAAAAAATGCGAAAACCCTTGATTTTATTAAAAAAATACTTGACAAACTGCGAAAATTGTGATATAATCCCAAATAGAGAGAACAATAAAGCGTAAACACAAATGGAATTGGGGAATACAGATGGTTGTATAAATTAACCACAAGGAGGTACTATGCCGAAGATAACATTATCTGTTATCAAGGCAGATGTAGGGGGATGGGTTGGACACTCATCGTCTCATCCGGACATACTGGAGCTTGCGAAAAAAGACCTCGCAAAGGCAAAAAGCTCTGGCCTCCTTATAGACTTCTGTGTTCTGCGCTGCGGGGATGATTTAGAACTCATAATGACACACACAAGGGGAGAGAACAATCCCGATATCCATGGTCTTGCATGGGATACATTCAAGGACGCAACAGACCTTGCAAAGATGATGAAACTGTATGGTGCAGGACAGGATATTCTCTCAGACACATTCTCCGGAAATGTAAAAGGAATGGGTCCCGGGGGTCAGTAAAAAACTCAAGGAAAGGTTTAAAAAAGTAAAATAAAAGACTATGAAGAAAACACCATTCTACGAGAAACATATAGAAATGGGCGGAAGGATGGTTGAGTTTGTGGGATTCTACATGCCCATACAGTATAAGGGAGTGGTAAAAGAAGTCCTATCGGTAAGAGAAAGGATAGGGATATTTGATGTCTCACATATGGGAGAGATAAAGATTACTGGTGAAGACAGAGAAAAGTTTGTTTCCTATATCACTATAAACGACCCCACAAGCCTGAAAGACTTTCAGGTACAGTATTCCGCTATGTGTTATAAGAACGGTGGAATAATTGACGACCTTCTTGTATATAAACTTCCGGATTATTTCCTTCTGGTAGTGAATGCTGCGAATACGGAAAAGGACTACAAATGGATAGTAGAAAATGCAAAATGGGATGTAGGAGTGGAGAACATAAGCGAGAGGGTTGCTCAACTTGCGGTTCAAGGACCGGAGGCAGAGAGATTCCTAAAACCTCTGTTTGATATAGATATCTCAAGTATTACCTATTACGAATCAGCAATGACGAAGTTTGGAGGAACAGATATGTTAACTTCAAGGACAGGGTACACGGGTGAGGATGGGGTTGAGCTCTATTTTGATACAAAACACGCCTTTAGTACATGGGACAGATTATTTAAGGAAATTCCTGACCTCGAGCCTTGTGGCCTTGCAGCAAGGGACATACTGCGGATTGAGGCAAAGTACTGTCTTTATGGAAATGACATAACCGAACTAACAAATCCTATAGAGGCGGGATTATCCTGGATTACAAAACTGGACAAAGAAGATTTTATAGGAAAGGATACGATAAGATGGGCAAAAGATAATATAAAAAGGAGACTCGCTGGTTTCGTGATGGAGAAAGGAATACCTCGAAAGGGATTTACAATATACAAGAACGATAATAGGATAGGAACCGTAACGAGTGGTGGATATTCCCCTACACTGAAAAGAGGTATAGGACTCGGGTATATAAATGTGCCTTATCACAAATCTGATGAGACCGTGAATATCGAGATTAGAGACAAATTTGAACCAGCAACCATCATAAAAGGAGCCTTTTACACCAGGGGGTCTTATGGTAGAGGTTAGAGAAGGATTAAAATATACTGAAAATGAAGAGTGGGTGAGGGTAGAGGGAGATATTGCTGTAATTGGTATTACTGACTATGCCCAGGAAGAGCTTTCAGATATTGTTGCACTGGAGCCTAAAAAGATTGGGGAGGTGGTAAAAAAGGGAGAAACTGTCGCAACTGTGGAAGCAGTCAAGGCAGCATCCGATGTATACGCCCCGCTCTCTGGAGAAATAATTGAGATAAACGAGAACGCAGTTTTATCTCCGGAACTTCTCAACCAGAGCCCGTATGACGAAGGATGGATATTAAAACTAAAAATTGAGAACGAAGACGAACTCTCTTTGCTTATGAACGCAGAAGAGTATAAAAAGAAACACAGTTAATAAAAATATCAAAAATTAAATAGTAAATATCAAAATTACATATGAAAATTTAAAAAACAGTCCGTTAACCACAATACTAAAAGGGCTACAAGCCAAAGAACCAAACACATTTTTCATTTTGATTTTTGATTTGTCATTTTGCATTTTACATTTTTATATTTGATTTTGTTATGATATCGTATATACCACATTCAGAAGACGAGATAAAAGAGATGCTTGAAGCTGTAGGAGTTAAGTCTATAGAGGAATTACTCTCAGATATCCCTGATTCTTTGAGATCAAAAGACAGACTATCGCTTCCAGAATCGCTCTCTGATATAGAAATAGAAAGTTTGGCAAGGGATATTGCAAATGAGAATATTTCCACTTCAACTCATATATCATTTCTCGGAGGCGGCTCCTATGACCACTACATACCAGCACTTGTGGATACAATAGCTTCTCGTCCCGAGTTTTACACCGCATATACGCCTTACCAGGCAGAGGTATCACAGGGTACACTACAGACTTTGTATGAATATCAATCGCTCATATGTGAGCTCGTGAGAATGGATGTATCAAACGCATCTATGTATGATGGGGCAACTGCCCTCGCAGAAGCGGTACTTATGGCGATGTCCATCAATGGAAAAAGAAAAGTACTGGTATCGGGTTGTTTGCATCCTCACTATATTGATGTGATAAAAACTTATGTACGAAAAGAGAGAGTGGAAGAAATCCCTGTAGAAGATGGTAAAACATCAATAAATGTGCTTAACGATATGATAGATAAGAACATCTCCTGCGTCGTTATTCAGCATCCAAACTTCTTTGGAGTTCTGGAGGACACAAAAGAGATTGGAGAGATTGTTCATAGGAATAATGCATTGTATATAGGATGTCCTCTGCCCATATCACTTGGTGTACTTGAGCCACCAGGAGATTATGATGCAGACATAGTGGCTTGTGAGGGACAGACTCTTGGCATTCCTCAACAGTTTGGTGGACCATACCTTGGTATATTTGCTACAAAGAGAGAATACACGCGAAAGATGCCGGGTAGAATCATAGGAGAGACAATTGACAGGGAAGGAAAGAGGGGATTTGTGCTGACGCTTCAGACGAGAGAGCAGCATATAAGACGAGAGAAGGCAACTTCTAATATATGCACCAATGAATCCCTGTGTGCAATAAGAGCGTGTGTGTATATGGCACTTATGGGTAAAGAGGGCATGAGAAGGGTAGGAGAGTTATGTATAAGAGGTGCTCATATACTTGCTGAGGAGATTGAAAATATACCAGGTTTCGATATAAAATACAAACCTTTTTTTAATGAGTTTGTTGTTTCAACCCCTGTAGATACTGAACTTATTGTGAAAAGACTCGCATCGAAGAGGATATTTGCGGGAATACCTCTTAAGAGATTCTATAACGAGAGAAAGAACGAACTTCTCGTCGCAGTAACAGAAAAGCGCACTGATAAGGATATAAATTATTTTGTAGAGGCACTAAGACAGGGGCACTCTAGTTTTTCTGGGACTGACGATGAGTAAAATATGGAATTTATGAGCGGGGTAACAAGAAGAGAATTGAAAAAATAAGTATAGAAATGCAGTTATCCTAAAAAGAAAGGAGGTGAAAAGAAATGACAAAGGCAGAACTCGTAGACAGAGTGACCAAAGCAACAGGGCTGACCAAGAGAGCATCTCTGCAGGCAGTGAATGCATTTGTAAACACTGTCGCCGGCGCTCTCGCAAGGAATGATAAGGTTACCCTGGTAGGGTTTGGTACATTTGATGTGGCAACACGAAAGGCACGCAAGGCGAGAAACCCACGAACAGGACAGATAATCAATGTGCCCTCTAAGAAGGTCCCAAGATTTAGAGCGGGTACGGAACTGAAGAAAAAGGTAAGATAAGACGAAGAATGTGCCGAACATAAGGGGGAATGTAAATTTTTACATTCCCCCTTAATATTTACCACATCTTCTATTCCACGCTGACCTTGTCTCGCTTTGTTAATGCTGACGAAATGTAGGATAAGCAGATACGATGGAGTATTATATGCCGATATTTAATATACTCCACGCTGTTGTCAAAACTATTCCTACTCCGAATAAACATCCGCTCATCTTCCCCATAGAAGCGGACAGCGGAGTTCTTGTTTCCTCTATGCCATGCCTTCTCAAAGATTCAGCTACTTTTCCCTCGAATAGTCCTGCAAATCCATCGGTTATTGCATCTCTTACTGCACCGCCAACAATAGCGCCCAACACCCCTGCAAAACTTGCACCTATAAGTGCCGCAATTCCAAGAATTCCCGTATCTATCATGCCAAATACAATATCTGCGCCCGTGGATTTTACCGTTCTACCTGAGAGTTTTAACGGTATAAGCGGAATCAGCCCTAGAAGAATCACAACAGGCCCTATTAGCCTTACATGATATATTGTAAAGAGATAACGAATACAATCACAATAGAAACCGTCAATACGCTGATAAGCGCTGATATAAGTCCTTGTCTTTTTATATCATCTGTAACTGTTTATCTTCATTTCGGTTTTGCAAACATATTTGTATTCTTTCTCTCTTCATAGTATCCTGCAAGTTCTGCCCCCAGAAGGATTATTATTGCCGTGTAGTACATCCACAGAAGTCCTATAAATACTCCACCAAGATTACCATAGATTCTGTTAAACCCGGTAAATCTTGCTATATACCAGTCAAATACATATTTTGCAATCTCCCAGGAGCATCCTGCAAATAATGCACCAATAAGTGCAGAACGACTTGACACGGAAACATGTGGCACAACTTTGTAAAACCAAAAGAGGAAGACAACTGTGATTACAAGAGAGACGAATATCCCTACTCCTCCCCAAAGCCAGGATATTCCTGAGATGTTTCGTCCCATAAGCTCAATATTTAGTGTATGCATAAACGAGATGAACGCAGTAAATCCAAACGATATTCCAAAGGCTATTATAAATATTGGAATAACCAGAAGTGATAGGAGCTTTCGCTTCCAGAATGACCACCTCTCTTTTACATTCCATATTCTATCTATTGCCTGTATTGTTGCATCAAGGAAGAGCCCTGCACTCCAAAGGAGGAATACGACACTGATAATCCCAACAGAAATTCTCCCCTGCATGAATCCATTTAGGAGCGAGATCGCAGGCTGGGTTACTGCCGGTGTCCAGACCTCAAAAAAGTCTATTATTGCATTATATACAATATCTGAAGACTGTGCAATCGATGTGAAAATAGTAGTCACTACGAGTAAAAGAGGGACTATTGACACAATGAGATAAAAGGAGAGGGAACCCGCAAGTAATACTCCCCCGTGTTCGTATGTAAACCTCCTCTGGATTATTATAGAAAAACGACACAATCCCAGGATACCAGATCCCACTTTCTTTATTTTATTTTTAATATTGAGACGCCACTTCATTTATCTCATTCACCTTAAATCTACAATTTAAAATCTGCTCCCATCATCCAAATCGCGACCAGCCTGTCTACCGACAGGTAGAGAGGTCTCTTCTCTCTTCTCTCTTCTCTCTTCTCTCTTCTCTCTTCTCTCTTCTCTCTTCTCTTATCCCTCTTCCCTCTTTTCTACTATCTCCAGGCTCATATCAACCACGGGCGCTGAATGGGTTATTGTACCAACTGATATATACTGAACACCTGTTTTTGCTATCTCCCTTATATTTTCAATCGTTACCCTGCCTGATACCTCTAATTCCGGTAATCGGTAACCGGTAATCGGTAATCGGTCCCTTATTTCTACTGCCTTTTTAATATCCTCTATACCCATATTGTCAAGCATAATCCTTTTTACATTTGGTAATTTGAGTGCTACCTTAAACTCGTCAAGATTCTTTACCTCTACTTCAAAAGGCTTATCTATTGTGAGATTCTCTATTCCACCTGTAATCTTGAGATGGTTGTCTTTAATGAGTATCGCATCGTACAATCCAAAGCGGTGGTTCTCTCCACCCCCTATCTTGACTGCGTATTTTTCAAGTTCTCTCAAGAGAGGCGTCGTCTTGCGTGTATCAAGGAGTTTTGCTCCCGTGCCCTCAATTTCCTTTATGAATCTTCTGGTAAGTGTTGCTACACCTGATAGATGAGAGAGAAAGTTGAGAGCCACCCTCTCCCCGGAGAGAATAGCCCCTGTGCTTCCTTTGATTTTTGCGACCTTCTGGTAAGGAATAATATCATCTCCATCCTTTGCTGCATCGAACTCTATATCGGGGTCAAGTGTGCGGAAAACAAGTTTTGCTACATCTATACCACACAAGATACCCTCTCCTTTCGCTACTATGACAGCCTTTACAGTAGTATTCCCCTGCCCGATACACTTCATCATTGCATCGGTGCTGATATCACCAGTACCTATATCCTCCTCCAATGCCTTCTTTACTATTGACTCAATATCCATAATTTATTGGTCATTGGTCATTAGTCACTGGGCATTGAGTGCCTTGCCAATAGAGTTTATGTAAGCGTTGAGTTGGGGAGCAAATTCTTCAAAAGTTGTGTCCAATTCCTTAAACTCTTTCTCAGTGATGAGTTTTCGTCTATAAGATCGTGAAAGCCAAAATTTTGTCTCCTCAAGCGAACCCCTTGCGTAGTATAGAAATACGAGATTCTCCTTATAATGATACCTACCATATCCTTCCGCAATGTTAGCTCCAATAGAATCAACCGCCCTAACAAACTGCCTTCCTACAGTCGCTCTGGCAAAGACACCCCACTTAATGCAAATAAACCAAATTCTGTCAGCAAGTTCTTCTGCAATCTTATAAACCCTTAAATCCTCCAATTTCTTAACCATTTCTCCTCCTAGATGCCTAATGCCTGATGCCTGATGCCTAATGACTCCCTCTTATACGCCTCCTCGCGCATCCTGTTCACATAATCTTTAGCCTCAAAAGAGTATGTAAATCTTGACGGGATATCGTATCTCCCTTCAATTATTGCCACTGTATCCTCTGTCATGACCAGTTCCTCATCCGTTGGAATTACAAATATCTTTATCTTTGAATCATCAGAAGAGATTAAGAACTCGTGATTTCTTGAAACTGCCTTTCTATTTCTCTCTGTATCAAATTTAATACCCAGTTCCTCCATTCCCTGCAGACAATTTTCGCGGAGTTCCCATGCAAGTTCGCCCGCTCCTGCCGTAAAAACGATCGCATCGACCCTTCCAAGGAGTGCTATATATGCACCTATATACTTCTTTATCCTGTGGCACTCAACATCAAACGCAAGTTTTGAGCGCGGATAGGATATCTGGGTCTTAAGTATGTCCCGCAAATCTGTATATTCCCCAGTAATACCAAAAAGTCCACTCTTTTTATTCAGAATGTTCACGACATCCTTCGCTGTGAGGTTCTCTCTCTCTGCAACATATGAGACTATTGCAGGATCTATATCGCCGGACCTTGTTCCCATAACAAGCCCCTCAAGAGGTGTAAATCCCATAGAATGGTCGTAGGCTTCTCCTTTCTTTATTGCTGTAAAACTCACACCATTACCAATATGGCAGGTAACAAGATTTGTCTCCTTAACGGGCTTATTAAGAAGGACTGCTGTTCTTCTTGACACATAGAGATGCGATGTGCCGTGAAAACCATATCTCCTTACTCCATACTTCTCGTACCATTCATAAGGAACTGCATATATGTATGATTCTGGGGGTATTGTTGAGATAAAAGCCGTATCCATAACAGCAACATGAGGACAGGATGGGAATAATTCCATTGCTGCCCTTATGCCGAGTATATTTGGCGGGTTATGTAGTGGTGCAAGTTCCTTCAACTTCTC
>Ga0209986_10002794_pt1 | contig 15676 bp, 11 predicted proteins | sample BlataG_FD_183168 | JGI IMG/M metagenome (GOLD analysis project Ga0209986, IMG submission 183168) | Deep subsurface microbial communities from Black Sea to uncover new lineages of life (NeLLi) - Black_00105 metaG (SPAdes) (version 2) | ecosystem: Environmental > Aquatic > Marine > Oceanic >...
GGGCATAGCCAAGATAACCGCCTTGAGTGCCCAAAAGTGACAAATAGGATGACTTTATATTATGAGACAGAAGCTGGACCAAACCTGCCGGGTTGAAATACACTGCCTCTTGATCATCTGCAAGACCGGTAAATGTTTTGCCCATCGCAATCGTTCTCGGCGTCATTCCATAGTTCAAAAGGGCGCCAGGAACACCACCATCCTGGGCTTCAACAACAGTAGGCAGTAAGCAGTAGGCAGTAAGAAGCAAGAAAATGCAATAATGACAAATATCAAATGACAAATGATAAATGAAATCCCAATGTTTTAATGTCAAATGTTTTTTGTCATTAGGGTTTTGACATTGATTTGGACTTTGGAATTTGGAATTTGGAATTTGCCTTACCATACCACACCTACCTTCATCTTTTTTTCAAATATCGTTGCCGTATGTGTCCAGCCTTTTATTACGGCATAGTATAACCCGGTGGCGACTCGTTCACCTTCACCATTACGTCCATTCCATGGTATCTCATTACGACCACCATGTGCTCCTTCACTACCCGGTACGATATCTTTTTTGTAAACCAGATTCCCAAATGGGTCATAAATCGCAAAAATTACATTACATGAACCACTGAGGTAATAGACAAAATTCATCGTATTACCTACGATACCAATGGGGTTGGGATAAGCATAGAAACTATCCGGCACTACGGTCGTATCGATTATATCGAGATAATTTTGATCGGATGTAATGCTATTTGAGTTATCTTCAACCCAAAGCGGTGTATTGTTTTCAGCGGTTGAAAAACTTACGGTAAATTGCGCTTCACCATTCTCGAGGTTCTCTGGAGATGGATTAGAGAAGGGAAAATCCGAACGGAGCTGTATAGCATAACCAGTTGCCGATGTTCTATTCCACATCGAGTCTGTTGCATAGACCAATACACCAAAGTCTTCGTTCACGTATTTATCCTGGGCTTCTCCACTTTTACCAGGTGTAGCTAAAGTAGTACTTGTTGTATCACCGGGCAGCTGTGTCTCACCATCTAAAATGACGAGTAACGACCCATAAGAACCAGGGCTTATTGCCAGCGGTGACGAAGTATCCGGCGTTATGAACGTGGATGTCACATCATCAAAAAATAAACGGTGCTGCGGCAATGCGGTCCTAAATGCAAAAGGTAAGGTTATCATACCGTTCACCAACTGGGCTTGTGCCTGTACGGCAAAAGAATCAGTTGAGCTGTAGTGAATTGTATGATTTACAGTATCCACGGTATTGAACCAATCATCAGTTATAAACAAGGTGATGTCGAACTGTCCACCTGCGGTCTGAATAGTTGCATTACCAGTTCTCCCTGATGATAAACCCGGTGTATGAATTTGACCTGGAAGTATTGAGAGAAGTCGAGCTGGTGTATTGGCTAATACCTGGATCTGGTTTGATGTACCAGTATGCCCACCGCCGTCATCGCACACTAACGAAAGTGTGTCAACAGCCAGCGACACCGTAACATCTCCAGTCCAATCGCCATTACTAAAGAGCACCAACGTATCGCAGTATTGCGGGTTAATCGGGATATCCCATGACGTATAGATACGCGCGTATCCATTAAAGGGATAAGGACTACCTGCAGCATCATAGGCATGAACATCTACTGGAAAAGGGGTTCCTGCCACCTGAGGGGAATTAATATTGTCAAAATCAAAATGATCTAATTGGCTAAAAAGCAGAATTGTGATTAGGCTGATCAAGTTGCCTCCTTTCTTTCTTATGTCCTAGTAAAACAAAAACAGAGAGCACGTGTTGTAACAATTAAGTCTCTCTTGTATTAATAACATTTCTTACAGGTAAATTATAATCATTTTTGATTTGTTGTCAATAAGTAAAACCCCTCAAATCGTCGTACGATTTCACGTTTTTGAAATAAAAACCACGATATTTATTTCATACATAACTTTTCCTCTTTATCATTCAGGCTGTTGAAAAAGTCATTTTTCACTGGAGTAGAGCATTTATGCTCGTGAAAACTGATGAAATTTCATTGCTTTTGACGGGGCTAAAGCCCCTACTCCACTAAATCAACAGCCTGATTGTTTAAATACTGGAGGTTATTGTCATTGACATTATAAGTGGTTTGAATATAATAGAGCTCTGGAGGTTAAATGGATAGCAAAAAATTAGAAAAATTACTCCTTTTTGTTTTAGTTGTAATTACTGCTGGGGTTTATCTCTATACAGTCGCACCAACTTTGTCATTCTGGGACTGCGGCGAATTCATTGCTTCGGCATATACCCTTGCGGTTCCTCATCCACCCGGCACACCTTTTTATCTTTTACTGGGCAAGGTATGGTTAATGATTTTGGGTATTATTGCAGCGGTTCTGCCGATATCTAAAGAAGTCGCCTGGCATATGAATCTGCTGGGCTTGGGTTTTTCCGTAATCACGCTGGTGCTCATTTACAAAATGATGTTAAAAATCTTTCGCATGTTTCAAAAAGACAGTAACCAACGCACGCTCATTATTATTGCCTTTGCTACCTGCTTGGGTATTGCCTTTTATTATACATATTGGCAGAATGCGATTGAAACCGAGGTCTATGCCGCGGCTACATTCGTCTTCATCTTAATACACTATTTAGCTATCCTCTGGTATGATACGCTGAAGCAAGGTGCCCCACAGCATCAGTATCTGCTTTTTGCCTTTTATCTGATTTTCCTATCTACTGGCATTCATCTAACGCCATTTCTGATATTTATACCTTTCTACATTTTTGTCTTTGCCGTAGAACGCCGTTATTTAAAAGACGTGTTGTTTATCTTGCTTGGCGTATTTCAACTCATTTTCTTTGCCCTCACTTTCTTGCTCCCTGCGCAATTCCAACAATTTACTCTCTACTTACTTGGTTTTGTTCTTTTGGTAGCAATTATTTTGTCCATTAATAACCCCCGGAAATATCGCAATTGGCGTTTTTTCTGGGCGGCGATTTTTCTCATTATTGTCGGTATTTCCACTGAGCTATATCTCTATATCCGCGCTAAGAAACTAACCGCACTCTATAAAGATAAAACTGTGACTGAACAGTACCTTGCTGGCAAGAATATCGCCCCCCGGATAAATGAATGTGATCCAGGTACGGGTTTTACTGATTTCAATAATGTGCTCCATCGGGTCCAGTATGGCCCGCCCCGCTTAATCCCACGTCAGACTCAGGATGTAACTGGTTTTGGTCTAATTCAAGGTTATTTCTGGCAGATGCATCTTTTTGTCCGGTATCTTTTCTGGCAGCCTGCACATGAAGGGATAAATCCATTTGTGCGGTGGTTAATTCTTGGATTGTTTAGTTTATTCAGTATCTGGGGGTTAGTGGTTTTGTACCGAAGAGAAAAAAAATTGTTTCTCTTGATGATCATGATAATGTTCATGCTTTCCTTTGCTATGGTTACCTATTTAAACCTAAAATTCTCACCGAGTGATGCCAATCCTGACCATCAGGCGCGCGAGGTGCGGGAACGAGATTATTTCTTTCATACCGGACACGTGTATTTCGGGATCTTGATTGGTTTTGGCTTTCTGGGTTTTACAAACTTTCTCAGGCATGAAACCAAGAACAAAAAGGTGGTGAATATCGCTGGTTTGGGTGGTATTTTGGTATTTTCTATTGCGCCGTTCTTTGCCAATATCCAGGTGTGCAATCGTTTTGGCAATTTTATCCCTAAAGATTATGGCTACAATATGCTTGCTTCGTGTGATGATGGCGCAGTGATCTTCACAAACGGTGATAACGACACATTCCCGCTCTGGTTTGCCCAGGAAGTTCTGGGTACTGGTCGCAGTGTTATTGTTGCCAATCTTTCTCTTATCAATACCAACTGGTATATAAAACAGCTGAAATATTGGGGTGTCCCGATTAGTTTCAGTGACTACGTAATAGACCGTCTTGAGCCATTTGTTACGCCTGACCGCCGGGTGATCTATGTCAAAGATATTATGGTCCGCAATATCCTCGCGACCAATGCTGGCATTCAACTAAAAAATGAAGATTATTTCATCCCTCAAGAAGAATTTGCCAAGCGTTATTTAAAAGGCTATAATGGTGAAAGGACGATCTACTTCGCATCTACGGTCTCCGTTGAGAATTATGAAGGGTTTAAACCGTATCTGCAACTTGAGGGTCTTGTATATAGAGTCATCGGTGATAGTGGTAATTTTATTTATAATGTAGATATCGAGAAAACCAAATACTTCTTCTATGAGAAGTATCGGTATACAGGGGTTTTTGAACCAGCAAAACAAGAAGTTCTCTCAAGGATTCTCGTTAATTTTGACGGGCGCAAGCAAGATGGTGAATTCTATAATTTTGCGTTGCAAAAGGATGAAAACACCAAACGCTTGTACAGCAACTATGCAGCTGGTCTTCACAATCTCGGGGTCGTACTTCAGCAACAAGGAAACATCCAGGGGACTATTAATGCTTGGCGTTTTGCACTTTTGTTCGAGCTCCAGCAGAGATATTTCTTCAATTTCAACCTCGGTGTACTTTATGCGCAGATCGGACTTGTTGATAGTGCCGAGCGCTATTTTTCAATGATTGATGCGAAAGATCCTAATCTCATGCTGCGCATTGGTTCGGTGTATCGAGCAACCGGAAACCCTGACCAGGCTATTGTATATTTCCGAAAAGCAGTAAATTACAACCCTCAAACACCTGAGGCATATTTTGGTCTTTATGCCTCATATCTGCAAATGCATGACACGACTGCTGCAATGCAAATCCTCAATGATTGGTTAAAGATAAATCCTCGAGATACGAGTGCTTTCAATATGTTAAAAGAGCTCCAAAACGAATGAAAATAGTTGTTCTGCACTCTGGTGGTTTAGATTCTACGCTCGCTTTTCATATTGCGAAAGAATGGGGCGCTGAAATATTCCCCCTCTATGTTTACAGCAAATTCCTTGCGCTGAAGCATCAACCAGTTATTCCAGACCTAAAGACAATAGATGTCACCAGAGAATTCATCGATATTGTTCGCAGCCCCCAGCATGGCTATGGCAAAAACCTCAATCCGTGTATTGACTGTCGTATCTTGATGTTAAAAAAAGCAAAAGAGTATATGGAAAAGATCAATGCGGATTTCATTATTACCGGCGAAGTCCTTGATCAACGTCCCATGTCGCAACGCTTTGAACAGCTAATGCAAATCGATAAACGAGCTGGTCTTGAAGGACTTGTCGTCCGACCCCTGAGTGGAGGATTATTACCAGAAACCATCCCAGAGAAAAAGGGGTTGATCAGCCGAAATGACTTACTGGGTATTAAAGGAAGGTCCCGCAAGATTACGCTCGACTTAGCTCAGAAAATGAAGGTCGAGGGATTTGCCTCACCAGGTGGTGGCTGTCTGCTAACTGACCCTGGATTTTGCAGAAGATTGGCTGATCTCATGAGATACCAGGATAAAGTTGGGGTTCGAGATATAGAACTGTTGAAAATCGGCCGCCACTTCAGATTGTCCCCTGAAACCAAGCTCGTAGTTGGCCGTAATGAAGAAGAGAATGAAACCATTGAAAAAATGATAAAACAAGGTGAAATTCTTGTTTATGTTCCAGATACTGGAAGTCCTAACGCAATGCTGGTAGGCAATAAAAAACAACCAATCAAGATTGCCGCGTCGATAACCGCACGATACAGTGATAAGAAAAACGACAAAAGCATTGAAGTATTTTATAAGGACAACAGGGGTATTAAGAAAGTTCGCGTGCCGGCAGTAACGAATGAAGAACTGGCAAAATGGAGACTATAGAGATGAAACGTTTATGGGCACCGTGGCGAGTTGTTTATATCCGTAATCCCGGCAAAGGATGTTTCTTCTGCCGATCCATCAAGGCAAAAGACCCTAGTAAAGCATTGATAATCGAAAAAAGCGTAAAGGCATTCACGATCATGAATCGCTATCCCTATAATAACGGTCATCTAATGATTTCACCGATAAGACATATCGGTTCGCTTGAACAATTAAACGAAGACGACATTCTCGATCTCAATCACCTCTTGACCAGAGCTATCAAAGCCCTCAAAATATCTATGGCTCCTCAGGGTTTCAACATCGGCATAAATCAAGGAAGCGTTGCCGGTGCAGGTGTCATTGATCACATACACATACATCTTGTCCCGCGATGGCAAGGTGACACCAACTTCATGCCGGTTCTAAGTGAGACGAAAGTAGTGTCAGAAGCACTCTTAGAGACCTACGGGAAAATCAAAGACGGTCTCAAGCACTTAGATAATCCAGAAGGTAAAGGAAATTCTAAATTTTAAATTAGGGAGGAAAGATTACGACCTTACTCGAGGTTATTCAATTCCAGATCGAGGCACAATAGCAATGTTTAAATTCTGATAAATAACTATCTACTTTGCTACTCTTTTTTCTACTACTCTAACTAATGAATCGGCATCAAGTGAATATTCTTTGTAAAGAACATCATCGTTATCAGAACCCCCAAGATGTTCTATGCCGATTTTTACAAAATCTGTCGATAAGCGATCCTCGGCTATTACTTGGCCGATAATACTACCTAACCCCGATGCAACTATGTGGTCTTCATAAGTTATGATTAATTCAGTTGCTGCCGCCTCAGCGATTATCTCTCGTTCAATCCCCAAAGGAGACGATATATTATACATGCGTACGCTAATACCCTTTGCTTTCAGAGTTTCCCATGCCTGTATCGCCTTATTGAGCATCGGCCCAAAGGTAAATACTGTACAGTCACTACCTTCGCGTATTAGATCGATTTTTCCATATGTGTAGTTGTAATTTTCATCAAAGAAAATACGTCCATCTTCAGTCTTTATGATCGGCAATTTGGTCCGCGCAAGCCCGATAACATGATTGCCTGGTTGGCTCAGGACATACCTTGTAACATGGTCTGTTTGATTAGAATCACAAGGGATAATTAAACTAAACCCAAAAAGGTTGCGCAAGAGACCGATATAATCGATACAGTGATGGGTTTTACCATCTGGACCTACATTGTATCCAATATGGGTTGCAATTATCTTAACGTTTGTTTCGTTAATGTCGTTCAGTCTTAACTGGTTATAGACTTCGTCAAGGGCAAAAACGCCAAAGTCTGCCCAGATAGACAGTACACCATTTATTGATGCTGCTCCAGCAATGGTCGCGGTGCTGTGTTCGCTCACGCCACATTCAAAGAAGCCATCCGGTCTAATCTTGGCAAAATCACTAACCCGCACCGAATCCGCAAGATCGCAGTCAAATACAGCCATGGCTACATTAGGGTTCAAACCCGCAATATCTGTCAGCGCATTACCAAATGCTTCTCTAGGATGCATTTTGTCATCGTAGATATGAGGAGTACCTATTTTCACTCCAGGTAAATGTATTTGTTTGCGGGCAAAACCTGCGCTTTTCTTGTTTGCCTTACGCGCTATCAAATCATCAATATCGTCTTCAACACCTAATTCCTTAAGTGCCTTCTTGCTCTCCTCCCGAGAAACTGCTCTGCCGTGATACGACTCAGTATTTTCCATAAATGATACACCATGCCCCATCGTTGTTTGAGCAATAATCACATACGGGTTTGCCGTATCCCGTCTTGCTCGCCGGAGCGCCCGGCGGAGCACTGAGAAATTATGTCCGTCCACCTCGAGTGTCTGCCAACCGTCAGCCAGGTAATTTTCTTTAATGTTAACCGGCATAATTTTTTCGGTCCGTCCTGATATCTGAAAATGGTTGTAATCAATAACCACGGTAAGGTTATTCAAGTTGTACTTCCTTGCAAAACGACGCGCCTCACCGACCTGGCCTTTCGCCTGTTCCGCATCGCTCATTACAACATAGGTGTCAAAATTTGCTTTGGTCAACCTGGAAGCCAAAGCAAAACCACATCCTGCAGACAGCCCCTGTCCAAGATTGCCGCTTGACCATTCAGCACCTGGGATGTTTCTTTCAACATGACCTTCAAAAGGACTGGTTATTCTCCTGAAGCCAAGTAGCACGCTCTCCAAATCCACAAAGCCAAGGCGCGCAAGGCAAGCGTACAGGGCAGGAGAGGTATGACCATGGCTCACTATGATTCTATCCCGTCTGGGGTCATCATAATTCAAAGGTGATATTTTCGCAAAGGCAAACAATGCCAGATAGAGATCAATCGACGACATCGAGCCGGCCGGATGCCCTGAACCTGCAATTGTTGTCATTTTAATAATATCACCGCGGCACAACCGAGAAAGTTCGATCAACTCTGCCAATTGTTTTTTTGCCTTGTGACCTGAAGATGCTTTTCGCTTCATACCACCACCACTTTGAAATCACCATCAGCTACAGAAAAATCGCCTTTTACGCGCAGAATCAAGTTATGTTCCTTGGATAACTTGGCGAGTGTATCTAAATGATTGAGACTCAAGAAATCGGCAAGCCTTGGTGAGGTTCGCAACTCGACCATCTTACCTTCAATAGTCCCTCCGTTGTTGAGAAACCATCGTTCTATATAACCCACGGTACTTTCCCGGGAAACAATTCTTCCTTTTCCTTTACAGACCGGGCATGATTCGCTCAAAGAATGTGTAACACTGGCCCGTGAGCGCTCGCGCGTAAATTCAAATAAGCCGAATTCACTTATCCCGCCAATCCGATAGCGCGCCCGATCATCCCTGATCATTACTTTGAATTCCCTCACCATTCTGTTGATATTATCCCTCTTTTCTAAATCAATCAAATCAACAATGACCAAACCACCGATATCTCTTAATCGCAGCTGCCGGGCAATTTCTTTCAACGCTTCAAGGTTTGTGAAAAGAGCCAATCTCTCCGCCTGTTTTTCCTTTGACGATTTTCCAGTATTTACGTCGATTGCAATAAGCGCTTCAGTTTGATCGATGACGATATAACCGCCGCTCCGCAACCAGATTTTGCGGTTTTGAAGTTCTTTCAACTGTTCCTCAACGTTAAATTTTTGAAAGATCGGCTGGGGGTCATTGTAGAATTTGACGCGTGATCTCATTTTCGGCGAGACGACACCCAGGTAACTAAGTATCCTCTGGAACTCAGCTTCACTGTCAATATACAGATTCCGAATACCACTGTTAAATAAGTCGCGCACGATCTTGATTACGGTATTAGGCTCATGATAAACCAATACTGGCGCTGCACCCTTTGCTTGAGTCAACTGTCTATGCCAGTTTTTCTTCAGAATCTCAACTTCTTTCTTGATTTCATCAGCCCGGGCGCGTGCTGCGGCAGTTCTGATTATTAACCCCATACCCGACGGTTTTATCTGCTTGCCGATCTTAAAGAGGTTTTCTCGCTCGCGGCGGTGACGAATCTTGCGCGATACACCAATGTTCTTAGCGTTTACCAAAAGAACAACATACCTCCCGGGAATGGAAATGTACGATGTTACACGGGGTCCTTTTACACCATAGGCGTCTTTTGTAATTTGAATAACGATCTCTTGATTCTTCCTCAGTTTTATCTCTTCGGGTCGATATTCATGTTCGAGTTCAACATCACTTTCGAAGACTTCAGAAAACTCCTCGAAAGGGATTTCGTTCAAAGGTAGAAATCCATTCTTATCAATACCGATATCAACGAATGCCGCTTTTAACCCAGAGATCATATTCAGGACCCTTGCCTTGTAGATATTACCCACCAGACTGAAATTTTCAGGTCGTTGAAGATAGTATTCAAGAAGTAATCCGTCACCGAGTAAAGCAATTCTTGTTTCGACGCTTGAAACGCTAATAACTATATCTTTCCTCTTCACTTTACCTCCATTGGAGAATATAGTATCCCTTCTTTCTTTATAAATATTGTGGTCCTGGTAACTTTAAAAAGCTTGTTTTCCTCCGCAGGAAGACCTGTAAGACCACCAAGCAAATCATAAATATTTATCTTCCCGCCCCCAAAATATAAACCACATGTCAATACATTACCGTCATAGTCTATTGATTCTAAGGCGTCCTGTATCTTTTTCATACCAGACTTTGTCTGAACATACACTGGATTATCATCAGGAAAATCCAAAGGCTTTTTGATTACATCATTAGGTATCATGACTTCGTAGTATATCAAGTTTATCGAACTCGAAAGTGAAGGCGTATGTGACGCCATAGCTCGGACTTCAAGAATTCGTATCCCCGAAGGAAAGCGTGTGTTCAGCTCCATAGATATATTACCGAAGTATTCTGAAACAAAAGAAAAATCAAAAAAGTCCCCTTTTACTATTTGTCCAACGCTCTTTGGTGGACAAAAGGAAACCTTGGGGATTGGTGAAAAACCTTGAGTAAACTGAATTGGTAAATCTGATCTGCGCAGCGCGCGATATATTGTCCTTGTAATATCCAAATGTGAAGCATACCTGAATAGTTCGCCAACTGAGTATTTCACTCTAAAAAGCGTGGATTGCGGCTTTCTTTTTGGGTACCGACCATAATGCACATACTTCTCGGTGCTCACTGAATGCTTCACTATCTTACCATCACAAGCCCCACAGTTTGAGCAGCTGTCATAAAAACAGTTCTCGGTTGTTACTGCCTTCTTGGCGCGCGTAAATTCTTCTTTTAAGAACTCCTTTTTGACACCAATGTCGAGGAAATCCCATGGATATTCCTCTTTTGGCTCCAAATACTCATTTGGGTCAATCCCCACTTCATCAAATGCCTGGTGCCAGCGCGCAAAATCAAAGCCTTCACGCCATTCTTCAAACTTCCCGCCGTGCCTGTATACAGCTTCGATAACCGGGAAAATTTTCGCATCGGCTTTTGACATAACCGCTTCAATAAAAGAAACCTCAGGAGCTTGATATTTTATCTCCACGCGGCGTCTCTTCATCTGCTTTATAATTTTAATCTTCTCATGTAGCTCGCTCAATGGTGCCATCGCTACAGCTTGAAATGGCGTATGCGGTTTCGGCACAAAAGGATTAACTGACAACTTTATTCCGCCCCTGGGGTATGCCTTCAGTATTTGACTTACCAATTTATCCATTTCCCTAATGTCTGCACTGCCTTCAAAAGGTAACCCAATCATGAAGTATAATTTCACCTGCTTCCAACCTAACTTGTGGGCTGAATTAATTGATGTAATGAGTCTATCATTTGAAAATGGTTTGTTTAATTTGCGCCTTAGGTTCTCACTCGCGGTCTCTGGAGCAAACGTCAAACCAGTTTTCTTGATTTCCCTAAGGAGTAAGCCCAAGTCTTCACTGAACAATTCACCACGCATGGCAGGAAGTGAAATATTTATCATTTTCTTTTTCAGTATTGCATTCAGCCGCCTTATCATATTTAGCAAATCGGGATAATCAAGGATAGAAAATGAAAGCAACGAAATTTCCTCCCAACCAGTTGCTCTTATGCCTTTCTCAACTGCTTTTAAAACTTCCTGCTCTGGTCGAATTCTCAGTGGGCGATTGACGTAACCGGCTTGGCAAAAACGGCAACCCCATGTACACCCTCTCATTACTTCAATGGCGAGCCGGTCATGGGTGATTTCGCAAATCGGCAAGATTGGGGGTGAAGGTAATGTTTTCTCATCAAGTTGATGCACTGACAATTTCCTGATGGTTTTCTCGTATTTGTGTATTTGAGGAACCCATACGCCCTCCAGTTTTGATATCTCTTCAAGCCGAGCATTTTTCTTTTCCTTGGGGGTATCTTTTAAAATCCTGGAAATCTTATAGATAGCTTCTTCCCCATCACCAATTACGAAAAGATCAAAAACCGAAGAAAGCGGTGTCGGATTCAAGACTGCAGGACCACCGGCAATGAGGATCGGATGGGTTTTATCCCGGGCTGAACTTAAGAAAGGGATTTGGGCGAGTTCCAGCAAATAAAGCACGGTTGTGTAACATAATTCGCTTTGCAAGGAGAAACCGAGCATGTCAAAACTATGTATTGGCTGCTTGGTTTCCAAACCATAAAGAGGGATATCACACGCACTAAGTTTTTCGCCAAAATCAGGCCACGGAGCAAATACTCGCTCACATTGTATGCCATCCTCCTGGTTTAGAATGTGGTAAAGGATTCGTATACCCAGATTAGACATACCAATTTCGTACACTTCTGGAAATACAATGCCAACTCGGACAACTGGATCTTTCTTTATTGTAATATTGTATTCCCCGCCTGTATAACGTATTGGTTTCTTTATGAGCGGCAGGATGTTATCAAGCATAACAACTACAATGCAGTAAGCGCAGTATCACTTCGTTCGCAGTATCGCCTTCGGCTCGCAGGAGACGAAAGATTTCAAAATGATTTTCCCCGAATCCGCCTGCAAGGCGGATGATACTGCGTTTCCTGCGAGTGCAACGATCCTGCGGTTTGGGCGTTACAATAGTCCATATCCTTTTTCTAATGCTTTATCATTCAAAGCTAATTGCTCATCATTCGCTTTTACAAACCGCTTGCGTTGTGCCTTCTTCAAGGTCTCCAAACTCAGTAACTTGGTTTTTTTGATCATGGCACCAAGCATTACCATATTTGCTATCCGTGCCTGTCCCAATTCTTCAGCAATCATATTGGCTTCAATAGGAACGACGGCAATATCTTTCCTCTGGGGTTGAGATTTAATGAGTGTTTTGTTATAAAAAAGCATACCGCCGGGTTTTATTGTTGGCTCAAATCGCGTCAAAGAAGGTTCGTTCATGATAACTACAATATCAGGATTTGCCACAATGGGAGATGCGACCGGCTCGCCTGAAACAACAACTGAACAGTTAGCAGTTCCACCCCGCATTTCTGCGCCGTAAGAGGGGAAAAATGTAACATATTTGTTTTCGATCAGCCCGGCATAAGCAAGAATAATACCCGAAGAAACAATACCCTGCCCGCCAAAGCCCGAAAGGATAATCTCTTTTGTCATTTCCCCTCCTTTGATAAATCCCGGAATACACCAAGAGGATAATATTCAGCCATTACCTCACCAAGCCATTTCTTTGCCTGAACCGGTGTCTGCCCCCAACCAGTAGGACACATCGATAGTATTTCAACCATAGAGAATCCTTTATTACTAATCTGATTCGCAAATGCAGTCTTCACGGCTTTTTCGGTTCGAATTACGTTCCTTGGCGTATCTACGGCACACCGCTCCAAATAATAAGGTCCATCAAGGCTTGCGAGCATCTCACAGACTTTTATAGGATAACCTTGCTTTGCAATATCACGTCCTTTGACCGATGTCGTAGATTTCATGCCGGGGAGGGTTGTCGGTGCCATCTGACCGCCGGTCATGCCGAATATCGCATTATTAATGAATATTACAGTAATGTTCTCACTGCGTGCAGCTGCATGGATGATTTCTGCCGTACCCATCGCCGCAAGGTCACCATCGCCCTGATAGCTGAAAACAATGCATTCTGGTCTGGTACGCTTTAAGCCAGTTGCAATTGCTGGTCCTCGTCCATGAGGGGGTTGAATCATATCGCAGTTAAAATATTCATCGGCAAAGACTGAACAACCAACCGGAGCAATACCAATAGTTCTTTCCCTTATGTCGAGTTTCACCAGCAGTTCACCGATAATGCGATGAACAATACCGTGTCCACAACCAGGGCAATATCTCTGAAGTGTTTCAGTCAATCCAGCGGGTCTCCCAAAAATCATCTTCATCGTGCACCTCCTAACACCTCTTCAATCCTCTTATATATTTCTGGGGGGGTAGGTACACCACCGCCTGGTCGTCCATGAAAATAGATTCTTGAACGGCATTCAGTAGCAAGTTTCACGTCATCGATCATCTGGCCACAACTCATTTCAACAACCAAGAAATTATCAACTTTCTTTGCCATGTCACCAAGAACATCCATAGGGAATGGCCAAAGTGTGATTGGTCTTAAGAGACCAACCTTGAACCCTTTATCTCTTGCCATTTTCACTGCAGCATCTGAGACTCGCGAGCAAGTACCATAAGCAACAATCACCAGATCAGCATCATCACAATACTCGGTTTTAAACCGTTGTTCATTACTTCTTATTTTGGCATATTTCTCAGCCCTGCGTAAGTTCAATACTTCAAGCATACCTGCCTTCAGATCATAAGAACGAACCACTCTCCTCTCTCTTCCCTTGCAGCCGCACAAAGCCCATTCTTTTTCTGACAGACTCTTGGGATCAATCGGTTTAGACGAGAATTCAACTGGTTCCATCATCTGACCCAAGAGTCCATCGGCAAGAATTAACGCCGGATTGCGATACTTCTCAGCTAATTCAAAAGCAAGCTTAGGAAACTCATAGAGATCCTGAGCTGAATTGGGTGCTAGGGTTATGGTGAAGTAATCACCGTGTCCACCTCCTCGGGTCGCCTGGTAATAATCAGATTGCGCCGGCGCAATATTGCCGAGTCCCGGGCCGCCCCGAACTATGTTTACAACCAGTACTGGTATATCAGCACCTGCAATATATGATATCCCTTCTTGCATCAAACTAATACCTGGCGAAGATGATGACGTCATTGCTCTTTTACCTGCAGCTGCTGCGCCAAACAACATATTTATCGCAGAAATCTCACTCTCGGTTTGAACAAACACACCACCTATTTCATTCATCCTAATGGACATGAGCTCAGGGATCTCATTCTGCGGGGTAATCGGGTAACCAGCAAAGAACCGGCAACCTGCAGCAATAACGCCTTCAACCATAGCATGATTGCCATACATCAATTTTTTTTCTGCCATGTCGCCCCCTTATTTATATATCTCAATTGCTGGTTCTGGACATACTTTAAAGCAATACCCACAACCAGTACATTTTTTCATATCCGTCACCATTGCAGGATGATAGCCATTTGAATTGATCCGATCAGGTATTAATATCAAGATTTTTTCAGGGCATACATTATCACAGCAGAGTCCACATCCTTTGCAGACTTCTTCCAGAATCTTGACTTCAGGCATTAAAGCCTCCTTTCTGAATTGTCAGGCAAGCCTGTCTTCTAAATTTAACTTCAAAAGTTACTTAGCACCTGACCTTTTGTAAATAAACAGAGCTTATTTTCTGTCGATCCTCAGCAAGATATTATATCCAATAATCTAACAAAGTCAACATTCCTCATGTAATATGAAGCGTTATCCCTTAAAGCCTGGTTTTGGTCTTCATGAATTCTGGTATTGACAGAAAACAAATTTACCTTATACTATAGCTACTTATGATGATTGTTCTGTTATTTTTTGTCTCTCAATTCAGTGTTAATTATCAAAATTTCATCGATTCTCCAGCAAGTGATTCGGTTTTTGTTGGTCTTACGCGGGGAGACTATACAATATCAGACTTTGCCGATGATCCGGTTGTGCTCTGGTTCTGGCGCAGTAATTCTGGTGATGCTCAGGCTGACTCGCTCCTTAAGAAAAACCACATGCGAAGAAATTTCTATCTTTCAGCAGTTCTTAGATGGGAAGCAAAAGAAACATCAGACTACGAGACAAAAGTCAACAAACTGCATCTTGCTACCCACCTCGACTCAGCTGCAGCTGAGAACTTCTTGTCTTTTATGTCCTTAGCCATTACGCGCCGTGACTTCAGGCATATCAAAACAGCTTTTTCCCTCCCGGTGTTTTCCGATTTTAGAAATCAGCTTTTTGCCATAACCAACTTAATAATCTGGGTCTTTGCCATTGCATTTCTTTGGGGAATCGTCTATGTCCTAGTAAAAACCGTCTACTATTTGCC
>Ga0209986_10002797_pt1 | contig 15660 bp, 20 predicted proteins | sample BlataG_FD_183168 | JGI IMG/M metagenome (GOLD analysis project Ga0209986, IMG submission 183168) | Deep subsurface microbial communities from Black Sea to uncover new lineages of life (NeLLi) - Black_00105 metaG (SPAdes) (version 2) | ecosystem: Environmental > Aquatic > Marine > Oceanic >...
ACACAGATTTAGAGTAGATTCTATATCCAACTCCAGAGCTATTTTTTGTTGCAATTCGTAAGGCATTCCCAATAGGGTGGCTGGATCTACAACTTCTACTCCTTCCATTTTAATTAATTCTTTTTTTTTATTCTTCGAAGACAACTATAGATCGGTTCAGAGAATCCTCTAACACAATCACGTCACTCATCAACATGTCCACCTTGCCCTTGGGATAGGTGGATCTTGATCCCTCAACCACTTTAAGACCTCCAGATGTCCTCCTCTAGCAGCCTCCTGACATGTCCTTTCGTTCCAAGGATAAGGTGTACATAATTTAACTCGAGACAATATTGGCAAGAACCAATTGGGTTGATATTCAAATATCAACGCCAATATTTCGGCTGGAATATCCTGAATAGATGTCATCACTTTGAAAAGGCTATTTATCATTCTAATAATTTTACTCAATTCATTTTAATATTGATAGTGATAGGTGAAAATATTCTTGTAGAAGTAGTAAACGGACATCTATCGTGATATTGCACCGCTGTTATCAAAATTTACTTGTACTATTTATTTTGGTAATAAATTTTGCTATTAGCATCTCTTAAATTTTTGCACTTTTTTTCCATAAGTTTTTTTTAGTGCTATCTAAAAGAAAAATGTGGTTTGTCACTATTTTGTATATTGTGATCTTTATTCTGATTTTCCTGTGCGTGCTCTATGCATGCCAATCTTGTGAAGGTTCTCGTTTGAACGTGTACGCCCAACTTGTCTGGACATGGGTTCTTACACTTTTCCTCTTTGCTGTATTTGGTGTGTTTATCGCGGACCAGAAGGACCAAATGTTGTATATGGCTGGGGTTACGTCTATTAGTGGTCTCTTCATCTTCTTCATTGTTCTGTGGGCTATTGTGGATGCATATGGATTCGCTATGCAAAACCACAAACATCTCCACGCATTGATGTGTAAGCTGGATGGACGTAGTTAAGTTCCAAATCAAACAAAAATCCTTTATTTAAGTAATATCTAAGTCTATCTCAATAAATTATAAACATACTTGATTCAAGTATGTTGTGCTATCGTAATACAATGATATTATCCATATTGGCGAAAGGTAAGGGAAAGTGGTCATAATAATAAACATCTGTCATGTTTGCTTACAAACATTGTCACTATTGATCAATTTTAAAAAAGTATTCGAATTAAAAATGGCTTCGTTGGATGTTAGACAGTTATCATGGAGGGTCTAGAAATGGATCAATACTTGGAAGTGTTTGTACACGAAGGGGAAGTGGTTCACGCTTTCATTAAAAATAATTGGTTATCTACGCTTACTTTAGGATGGAATCCCTGGTTTACAGAAAATGACCCATATGTTGAGGTTCGTGGCAAAAATACCTCTGAGAACAAACAACTTATCGAGGATTTAAAACAATATTGTAAGATCGATTACAAAGTGGTCGACCATTTATTTTAAGACTCCACATCTGCAGATATAGGATATTCTCGGTTCAAATATTGAGACCCATAATACCACAAAACCTCATCACCAGGAGCAATAGGTTTTGTAGCCACCAATTTATATACCATATATTCTCCCTCCTTTACTCGTTTACGATGTTGTAACTCATAATTTTCTTCTAAATTCATATCAATCCATGCATTAGTCTTTTGCATGGGAGCGGGTTCGTTGGTAAAATATGCCCAATAAGGAACGTAATATTCTCCATTGACTGCTTTTATTGGTGGTTGTAAACTATCTTCATCTATATCACCAATCCAAACTTTACTTTCATTGCCACTTTTTGTATATACTGCAAATACATAATCATCATGCGTCGGACTTGTATAATTATTTTGGCGAAATACTTTAAATCTATATAAAGCTATGACCTCGTTGGGAGATATAGGTTCTTTAGCAATAATTCCCGTTCCCTTAAGCGGGATATCTGTCAACTCTATCTTTAACATAACATCAGGTGTACATTCCCGAACATATTCTGCATTTAGAATGTCAGGGTTCATTATATCTATAGTATGATATTTCTATAAATTTATAGAAATATTTCATATTTCATATTCCATTTTTAAACAATGGGTATTATTTTTGACTTGAAATCTTCCCATTTCTCTATTAATGGATCTAAAGGTCTCTTTACTGTTTTAATATTAACGTTTGATAATAGAATAAGATGTGTATCAGCTACAGGAATGTATTTATTGTCATAATAATCGTAAAAAGGGTACGAGAACTGCTCTAATATCCGATGATCTTGCATATATTTGGACTGTCTCAATAAATCCCACGCTACATAAGTTACGCCGCGAGCAACGGCTTCTGAGTCCCATACAGGTATGATCACATATATGGTGAGCGTTTTTACACTTTCTAAAGCTTCTAATAGTCTATTAGCCATACCTATCATTACATCTTCTACAAAGGGTGGATTTGCTATATATGTGCCTGAATAGAACTCAAAATCGAAAAATGAGCCTTTACTACCAAAAATTTTATCGGATTCTATGGGACTACAATAGTTATTACAAGATGTATTAAGGGGACTTCCAAAAAGTTCCGTTGTTTTTGTACTTAATAGAGAAGGAGGAATGGAAAGGTGATTATTTTTGGTACCAATAAATCCATACTTTAATAATAAGATCATCACATAGTCATCAAAATATCCAGGGGGTCCTCTATATAAATCCCTGAGACGTCCGTATTGCAATATACTGATAGTATATTTATAATTTTCTACTTGAAATGTAACTTTTTGTTCATCTTCTGACACACATCTATCAACAGTAGGTGACTCTAAACCTATCTTATACTTTCGTAAACGAAACTCAAAATGAAATGGTTTATATGGAACGTAGCCTTTATCTATTTTCCGTGCTAAATATTTCAAATCACGTTCACGTACAATGTCAGTTATTGGAAGAAAATCTACTACTTTACCTGAACGTATCCCATCAAAATACCATGAACCAAAGTATCTCCTCATTATTCTATTGGATTCCTTGGATGTGAATCCCATAAAAGTACATAAATAACGGATCAAGTACGAAAATAACTCCTTTTTGTACTTTTCCAACGCCTTTATTTTTTCCAATTCTTCCACTAATCCCATGTTTTTTGATCAAAGAAAAGTCATTTATTCTCAGAGTTCAATTATTGTGTGAAAGTAGTATAATAAAAATGATTTTTTAATGTATAAATTATTAGAATAATACACTATCGTTTTCCAAATAATGGCATCTACTATTGCCAATATTCCAGTAGAAATATTGGCAATAGTTTTTGAGTATCAACCCAATTGGTTCTTGCCTATATTAAGTCTTGTTAATAGACAATTTTGTATTGCAAGTAAATTATATCTATCAAATTACAAAAATTATAAAAATTACAAAAAACTAACTTACGGAAGGGTTGCTAGAGTTGGATGGCTTTCGGTTTTAAAATGGTTAAGGAAACAAAATAGATCTTGCCCTTGGTATGTGGGGGATGAGTTGATATGTAGCGATGTTGCTGAAGGAGGACATCTGAAGGTGCTACAGTGGTTGAGGGAGAATGGTTGCCATTGGGATGAGGAGACATGTAGTGGGGCTGCTTACGGAGGACATCTAGAGGTGCTACAGTGGTTGAGGGAGCATGGCTGCCCTTGGGATAAGACGACATGTAGGAGGGCTGCTAGAGGAGGACATCTGGAGGTGTTGCAGTGGGCGAGGGAGCATGGCTGCCCTTGGGACAAGTGGACATGTATGGAGGCTGCTAGAGGAGGACATCTTGAGGTGTTGCAGTGGTTAAGATCTAATTGCTGTCCTTGGGACAAGTGGACATGTAGGTGGGCAGCTGGAGGAGGATATCTTGAGGTGTTGCAGTGGGCTAGGGAGCATGGCTGCCCTTGGGATTGGAGTACATGCAGTGCGGCTGCTGGAGGAGGACATCTGGAGGTGCTGCAGTGGGCTAGAGAGCATGGCTGCCCTTGGCATGAGTGGACATGTAAGGCGGCTGCTTATGGAGGACATCTGGAGGTACTGAAATGGGCGAGGGAGCATGGCTGCCCTTGGGATGAGGGGACATGTAGGGAAGCTGCTGCCAGAGGACATTTGGAGATTTTACAGTGGGCTCGTGAGTATGGCTGCCCTTGGGATGAGGGGACATGTAGTGCGGCTGTTGAAGGAGGACATCTGGAGGTGCTGCAGTGGGCGAGGAAACAAGACCCACCTTGTCCTTGGGATACGTGGGTATGTTGGGTGGCTGCTAGAGGAGGACATCTGGAGGCGTTAAAATGGTTAAGGAAACAATCTCCACCTTGTCCTTGTAATACGACGACATGTTTTGCGGCTGCTGAAGAAGGAGGACATCTAGAAGTATTAAAATGGCTGCTGGAGGAGGACATCTAGAAGTATTAAAATGGCTGCTGGAGGAGGACATTTGGAGATTTTACAGTGGGCTCGCACCAATGGCTGCCCTTGGGATGAGGGGACATGTTATAATGCTGCTAGAGGTGGACATCTGGAGGCGTTAAAATGGTTAAGGGATAACGGTTGTCCAGAATAAAGTATCTATGTATTAATAATAATATATAATTTGTATATTATATATTTTGTTTCCTATTATTTTAGGAAAAATGAATATTTTTATATTTTTTGAGCTGATAAACGTCTTCAAGTATTAAATATTACTGGTAATTATGAACGATATGCTTAATTTCTTAAGAAATGACCTTTTCGAAGCCTTCAATGGCTTGTCTACTTTTGAAGCTTTTACCCAGCAGGCAGCGTACCTTCTATATGAGGAAATTCATGAAAAGATGTCTGATGAGAATATCGAGTTTTCTGTCGGTACAGCTGCTGCTACCTTTTTCCCTTCAAAGTTTTATAATCACGAAACTGTGGTTAAACCGCTAGTCAATATTTCAGAGAAGAAAAGACAAAAAACCGTTAAACCAGAGTTTGATATTAAAGTCAAACCCTCTGAACGGGTTAGGAATCCGAAAACGAATAGGATGATCTACAAAGGAGGCGACCTTTTCAATAATCTTGTGGATCAGGGCTGGCTAGATAAGAACGGAGTTGCTCTGAAAGAGCATAATGTTCGCAGACTCAAAAATCCCAAAACAGGGAAGCTTGTGACATTTGGAGATAAACGGTTTAATATGATGGTTGAGGAGGGTTGGTTCGATGCTAAAGGCAATATCCTCAAAGTGAGACATCCTACAACTAATTCTCCGCTCAGTGTGAAGGACGCTGTGTTCAAGGAGTTTGTAAGTGAGGGCGTCTTTAATCCAGATGGAAGCAAAGTAGAGAAAAATAAGTAAAACTAAATCTTATGTATATTCTATATACATAATTTTCACGTATTATTCTCTGCACTATATGTATTCCGTCTTTTGCGAGGAGAATGTATAGATGTAAATTTTAAATTAGAATGCCATTTCTTCTTTTTAAATCGATGAGAAAGACTACGTCCAATTTTTGGTACTTCTTTAGGTCTAACTATACTACTATCTGAGAAGGTAAGTTTTGTCAACGGTTCGTAGTCTGAAGATTCGTCCGCCGAAGAAGATAACTGAAAGTTATGAATTTCAGTACTTGATTTTCGTGGCGAAGAGGGTAAACTGAAACAGCAACCGCCAGTGTTAACTGAAGACTTGGAAACATTACGTCTTTCTTTAATGCGAGTACGGCTTACAATAATACTATCTTGTCGTGAAAACAGATGATTTTGTAAAGACATTTCCCTTTCTTTTCTTGGGGAAATACTGTCTCCTGGACTACATGAAGGATCTTCCAAAACAAGTTCTAATATTGAAGGTGTACTAACCTTTTGCCGTTCCTGTCGTTCAGCAAAAAACCTTCTTATATTATATTCTTCCTTTTTTTGAGTTATTGCAGTCAATTCCCAAGTATCGTATTCAAAATTCGGGTTGTATTCGTTTTCATCTTCAGTATAGCTAGCTGTTTTTGAAGATGATGAAGAAGAAGAACTTGTATGTATAAACAATCTTAATGTAGAATTCTTCTTTACAGATCTTATAAGGGGTTTCTTTGCGGATTTTTTGAGTATCATGAAGATACTTGACTCATTATTTTTTTTGTATCAAAAAATTATGACAAAATCTTCAATTTCAATTTCATAAGTTTCTTCTGATCTGCCTGAATGATATACAAGTTGGAGTAATGTTATATTTTCAACATCTTTCTCAATTTCTTCAACAGTTGTACATACCACAGTTTTAACACAATCATAATATTGATGTTGTCTTCTCACTTCTATTGGTATATCAGCTTGAGTATATCGAGTACATTTTTTGTCTATACAAAAATTTATCTCTTCAATCTCAGCTTCTTCCTTTATCAAATAATCGTTATACACGGTTATAAATGGGTAGATATCATCGTAAAAGGTGTCTTCTTTTACCTTACACTGTTTTTCTAAAATTCTAGATTCTTCTTTATCTAAATACTGTTCTCTATTTGATAGAAAATCCTCTTGCTGCTCCAAGGCTCTTTCTCTAGAGTTTAAATCTTCTTTTGTGATGATATCTTCACGTTGTAAGGTTTCTAAGGTCTTTTCCTTCAAATCTAATTGTTTCTTTTGCTCTGACAATTCCAAATTCCTCTGTTCCGCTTCTTCTCGTAACTTTTCTATAGCATTTTCTCTTGCGGATAGCTCTTCTTCCTTCTCTTTGCTTTGCAATAATAATTGTTTCTTTTGTGCAGCTAAAATTTGTTCTTTTTGTTTTATTTTCCTCGCCATCTTCCTTTCACGAATTTTAATCCTCTTTTCCTTTGAAACAATCTTAGCTTTTCGTTCTTCTAAGCTCTTTTCTTTAGATTTTAATAATTTCTCTTTGGAGAGTATTTCCTGTTTTTGTAGGTTTAGTTCCTCCGGTTTATCGGGGAACAAAATTGGAATTTTAGAGAATCTTACATAAGATTCTTCAATATCGGGTGTTGGAGAAAGAATTGGAAGATCCGAAAAGGTTATTGGTATCACATCTAGATTCTCTCGTTTCCATCTATAAAGTTCGAGTTTCAGATGCTCTGGATCTAAAATATCATTCATGCGCATCCACAATTCATCTTTTGTGAGATTGGTAGTGTCATTTATGCCGTATTTATGAGCAAGCCGTTGAAGTTGATCCATATCCCAATCTTGTGGGTCCATTTAAAATTAAGGTGATTTTAAAATAACCTTGCTTTTTCTTAAAATGAGCGATTACTACAGTGTTCTTGGTGTTGCCAAAACAGCAACACCTAACGAAATCAAGAAAGCGTATCGGAAATTAGCAGTTAAGTATCACCCAGACAAAAACCCGGGAAACAAAGAGGCAGAAGAAAAGTTTAAGGAGGTGGCAGAAGCGTATGAAGTTCTATCAGACGAAACTAAAAGACAAAACTACGATCGTTTTGGGAAACAAGGTCTAAAAGGGCATAATTTTGCGTCTGCAAATGACTTATTCTCTAGGATATTTGGAGATTCAGGATTATTTAGTCGTTTTAAACAGCCAAGTCAAAGAAAAACACACGATATGCAGTATATATTGAATGTATCTCTCAAAGATTTATATCATGGAAAAACGCAAAAACTTAGAATTAGTCATAAAAGAATGTGTACAGATTGCGGTGGAAAGGGTGTCCAGGAAGATGCAGTTACTCATCCATGTACAGTATGTCATGGATCTGGAGTGATTTTTAAAAATCAACAAGTTTTACCAGGAATGGTGACTAGATTTCAAACTTCATGTTGGAATTGCAAAGGTAATGGACACATCATCAATCCCAAAGATTATTGCAAGGGTTGTCACGGTAAAAAAGTTATCGATGTGAAGAAAATTGTTGAAGTTCATGTTCAGCCCGGAATGAAAGCTGGAGAAGTGTTTCCGTTTTTAGGAGAAGCAGATCAAATTCCTGGACATCTTCCGGGAGATGTGTATGTACTTCTTCAACAAACTCCCGAGCGGAATTGGGAACGTAAAGATGATGATCTATACTATACATGTGCTATTACTCTCAAACAAGCACTTACGGGTTACAAAATTGTCATTGAGCACATTAATGGTGAAAAAATGTACGTACAAAAGAGTGGTGAAGTGATTCGTCCAGGAACAAAACACCGTATTCCTAACAAAGGAATGCGCAAACGGCATACAACATCCCAACATGGAGATTTATATATCATCTTTGACATTATTTTTCCGACATATCAGTATATCAAAGATTATGTCTCAGATATAGAAGACATTTTACCAGGAGATAAACAGAAAATTCCACCAGGCGCCAAGGTGTTCACTCCCGAATAAATATTTGTATATTCACAAATACAAATATTTCACAAAGATTATTTTAACCGTAATTTTTAATAGCTAACTTGTCCACGCACTTCACCATCGGGATATTTGACAGTGTGCACGTTCACGTAAATGCGTCCACTAAGAAGATCATCCAAATCTCGTTGAGTCAAAGGCTGTGTAGTATCTGTAGGTTTCCATGTACCTTTGAAGCGATAATGCTTGCAATCACCCTCTTCGACATTCAGATCTTTTACAACAGGTCCATTTACACCTCGTTCGCCAACATGGAAATGAACACCGATGTCTTGGTCAATGTCCGAAGACAGTTTCTTCACATAAATGTCGTAGTACACAAGTTTCTCTTCCGAGTCTACAATAACATGTCCTTTACCCTTTCCTGAAGTTTTTACAGGGGGAACTTCCTGATCGCCACTCAAGCGAACTGATGCCTCTACACATTCGGGTGGGAAGTGCACCTTATCCCCATCATTAACAACGACACGTCTGCGACGGACTGGGAGCAAAAGTCCTCCATTATTTTCTCCGTTTTGGAAGTAGAAAACCGCGCAAGCAATCAAAATAATGATAACGATAATTACGATTACCCACACCCACAAATAGCCACTACCGTGATAACCATGATCGTACATTTTTTCTTGTAAACAAGAAAAAAATTAGAGGAAAAAGTAAATATTTACTTCAAGTATAGAGATATCATTGGAAGAAGAACATAGTTCTTCACTGATGATGCGAAAATCTTCAGAAGTGAATGGATGTTTATTTGGTTTCTGAAGTATATGATAATATAGTCCATTTTCATACCAAAAATCTACATTATCATAAGCTAGATGTACACAATCTTCCCAATTCCACCAATCCCAACTCCATTCTATTTCTTCACCTTGAGTAGCATCTCTTAACGATACTAAAACCGCATAAAATCTATTACCGACGATATTGGTCAATTTAGGATGGGATAGCTGTTTATCTATATAAAAATTAAACTCCATCCGTTTTTAATCATGAAATGCATCTATACATTTTAAATTCCCATTTTTAAGATAAATAATGGGATTGTTTGGTTCAATAATCAATACATCGAGTTTATTAATATCTTCAAATGTTTCTACACGATACATACATACACACCCATATATCGTCCAATCCATACCTTGAAATACACTTAGCAGCAAACTTAGTTCTCCAACCACTTTAGCCAAGTCTGCTTCTTCTGCTGCGGACCGGGGCCATAAAAATTGTTTATCTAAACGCCAATAGGTATAATTTTCTAGGATATTATTCTCAAATTCCTCAAGGAAGTATTCGTTTTTCTCTTCAAAGTTGTTAATTACATTAAAATGTCCATAATATTCGGTGTTTATTTTGTTTTGATAATCTATATTCATTAGGACTTTTTATATTCCATTTGTAGCCTTATATAAGAATTATCAATACCAAACGAATTTATAATATATTCTTTAGAGACAATCCAAAGACAAAAACCTTTAAAACTCATAATCATAATATTAACTATTTTTTGATCTGCGTAATGATACTAGGAAAAATAAAAATCCGAAAACTACAATTACTACCACAGCAGACACAGACACTAATATAATGAATTGTCTATTATCACCATTACTAGATTTTACACAAATACCACTCGTACAAATCTCTTTTCCGGGACAATCCACATTACTATTACATCCTGTGGTTCCAGTACGTGAAACACACTTACCATCTACACATCTTTCGTTATCAGGGCAGCCTTTATGTCCTGTACATCCAGCAGGAGAAGTTCCAGTACATCCCATAGATCCTCCTACAACACTAAGAACGGCTTGTGAAGCATTTTGTCGTGGAACAACACTGTAAATGCTAGTAGTAGGATCAATAGTAGGTGTCCCACAAAATTCTACGGCTTTAAATGGTATTTGACAATCGGTAAATGGAAAATTCAGACAACCATTTTTAATTCCTTTAGGTTTGTTGCGACATGTAGAAAAATTTAATCTTGGCACGTTATCTCCAACTCCTATATCATAAGAAATATCAATTTGTAATGTTACATCTGATCTACAACAATTATTAATACATGACGTGGAACCGCGAATAAGTACCGTTTCGCAAATGTCAATTGTTTTGGGGGGCGGAGAAACCCACCCTACCATAAATGGAGGAGGAACTGACGGTCCATCCCTTAATGTAATTTCCTCACTTACTTCATCAGATGATTCATTAATTTTTAGATTGATATCTGTACTCTTACTTACAAGATGAAGTTTCTTATCTGTATTATTGATTATGTAAATGTCGATAATAGACCATTGCCACTGACAGTTTTTCTTTGGATCATTACCTCCTGGAAATTTTTGTATTGGGCATATACAATTATCAAGATTTTTAGAACAGAAAAGTATTTGTCCAGATGAAGGAATACAAGTTCCAGCATTACCTATAGCATAGAATGCAATCTTCCCTTTTGCACATATACCTTCGCTAGTAGCCGGTTCACAATCTTTAAAAAATCCTTTAGGAAATGGTGCTATTTTATTTGATTCTAGCATTTATATTCAATGGTAAAATCTAATTATAACGTGTAATTAGATTTCTTATTTGCCATTTTGAACTACTTTAGGTAGAAGTGGGAATTACCACTTACCGTGACCGTGTCCATGTCCGCCGTGACCGTGTCCATGTCCGCCGTGACCGTGTCCATGTCCGCCAGGAGAATATGACATATCCATACCCAACCCCATACCCATTTCACGATGTCCATGATCAGCATAGTAATATCCGGTACATACAAGAAGCCACAGTAAGACAAGAATGAGAATAACCCATCCCAGGTAGTATCCATCGAAACCATTTAAATATGAATAGTCAGCCATCTTTCTTTAAAAAACAGAAAAAAAAATGATAGCGATATTTTTTTTACGTAACTATCATAATATTTTTGCATGCTCCGTATTATAGATTTTTACTCCATATTTTGTTACTTTCTTGAAAATGGGAAAACGCAGGAGGTCAAGAGAAAGAGAGCATAAAAAACACTGTTTGGACAAATTCGATGAATCCTTCGAAATAATGTGTAAATTATTAAACCATCGCGCGTTTATTCGTGCAGCTAAAGCTTCGACAACTCCAAGAGGTTTTAGACGTAATGCCAGTAAACTTTTAAACTTTGCTGATCAATACCATAGTTACCGTATTTCTCTCTCTGCATCAGATGGTCGAACATATTTTGACAGTGCTTTTCCTCGATCAAGCCATGATGGAACTTATGTTAAAGACATTAACGGTAATAATATTAATGTAAGCGGCGGTATTGAGGTGCAATACACCAATTTTGTTGCCTACGGTATTATTTATGAACAGTCAAAACCACACAATAAATGTGGTGTTGGTGCAGATGCTAGATGGGATGAAACTGTAGGAACATTCCAATACTTTGTAGCAAAAACAGTATCTCATAAGACAAGCCAATGCGATGCTGAGAAATTTATCTTAAGAGTTTCTCATAAACCAGATTCTATTACAGACACCATTTTTCCCATTAGAGTTCAGCAGTTTGTAGTTATTGATGACCAACCATTAATTATAGTAGATAATAACATCATTCCTATTAAACCAGAAAATATCACCGTTGTTAATGGGCAACGTTTTGCTCTAGTGAATGGACAGACATTTCTTCTTCCTCGTGACAATCAAACTAAAATGAATAATGCGTTGCCGTTATTATAAAATAGAAATCATAGATCATAAATGTTACGAAAATTGTTTCATTTGAAAAATCGTAAATATAATGGTGTTTTAGGATTAAAGCGGTCTCGAGGTGTTAATTTACAAAAATTGGATACAGATGATATACCTAAACTCCTGGAACCTGAGAACACACTTTTTAACGCAAAAATCTTGCGGGTTATTGATGGAGACACTGTTGAAATTGCATGGTTGCATGGTGGAAAGGTACCCACTAGAATTTTGCTTCGCATTGGTGGTATAGATACACCCGAGTTAAAACCTAAGAATAAATCCAAACTTAAGAACAAATTAGAACGTCAAGCTGCAGTATATGTTACAGAAATTATAGAAAACGAATTAAACACTCCAGATATCCAGGTTGAGTTCTTCAAGTGGGATAAATACGGTCGACGCATTGTTGGTGACATAAGAATAAATAACGACTATTATTTATCTGGATTTATTTTAGCTAACGAATATGGCTATGAATATGACGGTAAAAAGAAAAAGCCTTTCACCAATCCATTTCTTAAAGCTATAATTAACAACGCAGACTAAGCATAATAAATAAATGTAGATGCATTTATTTAATGATCAGGGGATACTTTAACGAACGACGGGTTTGTATTTTCGGGTATTAATAATTAGTTGACTAGTATCGTAGCCAATATTACGCGAGAAGTTGTCAACCTCATTAAATAGTTGCTTGGACATAGTAGGTTTTCTAGAAAGTATGAACAGAAATTTTCTTTGTGTGTCTCCAACAATGGCGTAGCTGCAATAATCGGTCGAGTGTACTAAATAATTAGGAATATTGGGAGGAAGAAACTCGGGTTCACTAGGAAACCTTACACGAAGTGCAGCTGGATACTGCGGGTCTACCACAACTGCTTCGCCATTAATAACTGGGGGAACTGTATTGTTAAATCCGCGACATCCTCTTCCGCCTGCTTCCTCACAAGTACGTGATTTCTTTCTGCCATCCTCTCCAAGACATGTATTTTTAACAGCCACGGTAGTGCGGGTTTTCTGTGCGTACTCTGCCTTTGCTGAAGCACAACCAATTTCGAAAAAATTGGGAGTTTTTGCGATTTCATACCATGTTCCCAAATATTGTTCCAGGTCAAAAGCCGGTTGAAGAATTTCTCGGGACAAGTCCATTTTATGATGAAGCATAATAAAAATTTGTCAACAAAATTATATACATTAATATGTAATTTGGTATTAAAACAATGGAAGTAAATGGAGTCTCCGCAATTTACGGCTTTCAATTTGAAGGGGCAAAATGTATAGAAGGTGATAAATATATTATTTGCGGCACAAGACTATTTTATAAAGGGACAAAGGAAGATCTTGCCGAAAAGACGAATTTTTGCAGAGAGCTCCACCTTAAAATTTATGTGAGAGAAGATACGACTTATGTTGGATTTAAATTAACTAGACATCACACCTTGGGTGGTACGGCATTGCATTTGTTTCACCTACGTATGAAGAATCTCGAAAAGCAAAATCTACAAATACATGAATTTTTACAAGATGTTATTGTAGATTGTCATCTTAATGTGGACGAAATTAGAATTCTCTCTATTCCTAATTCTATCAGTTCAAATGTATAATTTATAAGGTTTAGATGCCGTTTATCAAGATTATCTCCAAGAAGACTGATCTCTTAATCACTAGCATAGTTCACACTTTCTGTCAAATTCTTTATATATATATATATATATATATTAAATGAGCAAGTGTGATCGTAATCATGATACGTACCACAAGGAAAAGTGTCACAAGGTTTGTAGAGGTCCTAGAGGTCTGAGAGGAAGACAAGGTCCTACAGGACTCAAGGAGAACCAGGACCAGTAGGTCCCACCCAACGTACCTTAAAAGTTCAATTGGTAGATGGAACACCTACTTCTATTATCATTCAAGGGTTTTCTTGGGAGAATGATGTATCCCAACCACCGGGTTGGCCAGTTGCTGGAAACTTTACCTTTTACAAAGCTACTATGTTGGATATAGAACCTTATGGTATAGGCGAATTATTCAATGTTAATGGATAGATTACTCATAATGATACTGGAATACTGCATCAAATTGTGATTGCTCACTACAGAGGAACCAATATTTTGGATTATCACACCGCTTCTTCCCAAGTTGTGGGAGTAGAAGATAGTTTGATAGCTCAATCCCTACAAAATTCTCAAGTAGGAGATTGTTTCTATTTTGCTATTTCACCGGATGTAGGAGATTTAACACATTTCAACTACAATCTCGGGAGTCTTAAATGTCAACCCCAATTCTTGTTTCCACACGATTTACCAATCGGGTTTATTAATCCTAGCGGTAAACAAATACCCATTGGATGTTCTTTTGGTAAGGTTACAGAAGATTTTTCGGCAGGATTGACTATTTACGGTGCTGGAGGGGGTGGTGGAGCGGGTGAACCCACAATTAACAACGCAGGAGGAACTTTTATTGGTCGGGGTGGTGGTGGAGGAGGAGCGGGGACATTATGGTCAACTACCGGAAGTGGAAGCGAAGACATTGATTTTAAGAAAGGTGATAAAATAGAATTTTACCTAGGTCATGGTGGTATAGGAGGTTCTGCAACAGGTGCTAATCCAGATGGAGCAAAAGGTCAAGAGTCTTGGGTTAAACTTACAAGAAATATAAACGGCCAAGACATTGCAGATTTTATTGGACCCAATTGGCCTCCAGGACAAATATTAACAACTCCACCTAACCCAATCCCTGGCGGCTGTGGAGGAATTGGGGGAACTGGTGGTGGGCATGGTGGAACAGGTTTTGATGCTGGTGGAGGCGGAGGAGGTGCTGGACTCATAAATGGATCTCCAAATTCCCCTGGTAGCGGTGGTGATACGGTCCTTCCGCCCATTGCGGGCGGGAATCCAGGATCAGATGGAGGTACGTCCCCACGAAATGGTGGCAAGGGTGGGATATTGCCTGTACCGCCTACTCCCCCGGGTTTAGGAGTAGGCGGTGCAGGTGGAGGAATAGGTATTTCATCTAAAATGGGTTCTGGAGGAGGAGGAGGATCTGCGTTTCAATCTGCATTTCACGTTGTTGACCCTGACAACCCGAATTCCAGTTCTGGTGGTAATGGTGGAATGCCTGGAATAACAGGGTCCTCTGGAATGTCTGGAGCTGCTAGTCAGGGAGGGGGAGGTGGAGGTAGTGGTGGTTTGGGTCCACAAGATTCGTTTATTCTTGGTGGTAACGGAGGGAAATGGAGGAAGAGCTATAGTATATTGCTTTGGAGGCGGGCTTTGAGTTACTACGTCTGATTTTTGTACCATAAATGTATGACAACGAATTTTGTCTAGTTTATACATGAATTGAAGTTCCCAAAGAACTTCATACAGAATTTTAATGGTAACGGTCCTTGAGCTTCTGTAGGTTGACAGACTATCAGTAGGATTGTTTATAAAAATGAAAATATTGATGAGTTCTTTAAAGACAAAGATGTATGAATTGTCTTCTCCTACTTCTTGTTTTAGTCTGATTATTGTTACTGGGCGGAAAGAGAATATAGAACGCTTTCGCAATATCATGGATGGAGATATATTTCATTTTGAACAAACCGTACATCCTCGCTTAGGAGAGAAGTTTGAT
>Ga0209986_10002798_pt1 | contig 15658 bp, 21 predicted proteins | sample BlataG_FD_183168 | JGI IMG/M metagenome (GOLD analysis project Ga0209986, IMG submission 183168) | Deep subsurface microbial communities from Black Sea to uncover new lineages of life (NeLLi) - Black_00105 metaG (SPAdes) (version 2) | ecosystem: Environmental > Aquatic > Marine > Oceanic >...
GATATTACAGAATATACCGATAGCAATCATGCCCACAACCGCTGGAATCTCTACGATTATGTTTCCTTGCAGACTGAACAAAATAACCAGGGTGATTAAGAGAGCGATTATAGAAACTGTACGCAGCGGAGGAACAAGTTTTGTTTCAAACCATGCTGTGCCCTTCCGCTTGATGACCTGCGTTCTGGTGAGGTAACCGCATAAAAGTGGCAGACAAATGTAGACTGCCACCGAAAAAGCTATCGTTTTCCAGGGTATGACGATTCCCGAAATTCCCAGTAGGAATCGGGCCAGCGGGGCATAGAGGAACACCATTGATAGCGAGTTTATAGCGGTCATTACCAGGGTGTGCGCCATATTCCCTCTTGCCAGATAGCTCCACATCAAAACCATAGCAGTGCAAGGAGCCACCCCGAGGAGAATCATTCCCGCTCGATATTCCTGGGCAAGCTCGGGGGATAAGAAACCTTTGAAGACTACACCCATGAACAGCCAGGCGAACAAAGCCATGGTGAAGGGTTTGACCGCCCAGTTGGCAACAAGAGTGGTGATTATCGGCTTTGGGGTTCTGACTGCCTCTCTTACCTGCCTGAAATCTATCTGCACCATTATGGGATAAATCATCAAGAACAGACAGACAGCCACCGGAATAGAGACATTGGCAACGGTTAGCCCACCTAATATATCGGAGATTTGGGGGAAAACCTTCCCCAGTCCTATCCCGGCGCCAATGCCAAGCGCTACCCATAAGCTCAGATATTTCTCCCAAACCCCAAGTCTTCTCTCTTTTTCCTGGGACATTTATCACCTCTGTCTTTATTCTAAAAGCTTGGTTAAAGCCTGCCGGTCAGCCGCAAACTCAGGCTGGTCCAGAATAGAGCATTCTTCAAGGCGACACTTACCCCTGCTTGTCAGGGCTTTATAGAGCAGCCCACTGCTTGCACTGAGAGTAGCTCCTTCTTTTAACTTCCCCATCGAACTAACCCTCAACTCTGTATCCAGAGCACGACAAGGTATATTCCCACACCTATGAAGATAATGGAAACTGCCACACGAATGATTTTTTCAGCGCGGGTGATGGCGTTAAGCCAGGTGGAAACCCTGGCTACACCGAGGGATAGGAGCGTGCCAAATACCAGAACAGGTAGGCCGGTGCCAATGGCATATACCGCAGGCAATGTCACACCGCCAGCGGATTTAAGGGACAAGGGTATCAATACTCCAAAGAATAGGACAGCGCTATAAGGGCAAAAGGCAAGGGCAAAAAGAGCACCCAACAGGAATCCACCTATCATCCCCCAGTCGGCGACCTTTCCTCCTATTGAAGACAGCCTTCCTCCTCCCAGACTAAAGGGCATCCTGTTTATACTGAGCATTATCACCCCTACCACTATCAGAAGCGGCCCCAGGACTTGTTCACCGAAATCCTGAAGAAATGAGGCGAGTCCGGGAATCTCAAGGCCACCGACAATGATCAAGATACCAATGACGGAATAGGAAAACATACGACCCAGTGTGTAGAGTGCCCCGGTTATAACAGCGTATCTGCGCTCTTTCACTCTGCGGTTAACATATGCTATGGCAGCAATGTTGGTAGCCATGGGACAGGGGCTGATAGCAGTTATCAACCCCAGAAGCAGCGCCGACAGGACTGGGATATTGACGTCTCCCAGAATGCCACTCAAATCCATTAGGTCTCTCCACTGAGGCTTTTATCGATTTTGTTCTTCACTATTTCGACGAATGCCTCGTCATCACCTATGACAAGCCAGATGGCTGTTACCACTTCGATGTGGTCAGTGCCATCTCTCACAGTGTTAATGCACAGGGTTAAATATGAAGCGTTATTATATTTCTCAACGATGTCAGCGTTTGCCTCGTCCTTTACATTGATGGATTGGAAAGTCACCTTGCCGCTGGCTAGCTCATCTGCAAAGTAGGTTTCCAGGGTATACTGTGTCTGTTCTTCGGCATAAAGACATGTATAGCAGCGTTGTGTACGGTGGAAGTAAACAACATCGACCCTGTCAGCCGGGCCTGAAGACACGTTAATAGGCAGCGAATCCGTAGCTGAGCCACCATAGCCATCGGTAACCGCAACTGTGACGTCGTACGTGCCAACTTCTTCAGGAGCAGTCCAGTTTACAGCCGCGCCTGTGCCAGAAATATTACCTCTGGTGGTTGACCACTCATAGCTTAGCTCGTCGCCATCGCGGTCTGAAGCAGTACACACAATCTGGCAGCTTCCCGAAGGAAGAACTCTCTCCGGCTCAGCTTCCAAACTGGTGATAGCTGGCCGATGGTTGGCTAGCATCGTGTAAAATAGGATTGAAAGTAGCACTGCTGCCGCCACAATTCCCATAATTAATAGATATCTTTTTTTGTTCATTAGTTTCTCTCCTCTGGAGCCTCTTTCGTTCAAGCCTGTATCCAGGGCATCACATATGTTACCACCATTATAATGGTGATGGGACCTACCGTTTGAATGACTTTCTCGTGGGTCTTCATCCCCTCTTCCCAGTGTTTCTCTTCTGCCGTCATTTCATCTCCCTATTTGGATTTCCGTATTGTTGTTTATACTCCTTGCGCAGCGCCTTCGAGTAATCAGTTTCTGCACCTGGCGCAACATAACTGTAAATTTTGACCCTTTGGAGCAGTCCTTTTTTGATAGCCTCGTCGTCGGCTAGCCGGAGGTCGGCAACCTCCTTGAGAATGTTCTCCAGGTTCGCAATGCCCACCTGAAACCCACCGGGCAAGGCCAGTTTCTTTATCATCCTGGCCGCGGCTGTGGGACAACACGGTTTCTCGCCTGTCATTTCTACCTCCTTATATATCTGCTATCTGCGCGGCTCTTGTACCGAGATTAATCTTCTACTTCTTGGTTTTATCTTCTTTGGTTAGGGCGTTAGCAATTAACTGAGTAAGCTCTGCCTTCGTGGGTACCCGACCAGCACAGACTAACTCTTCGTTGATTATCAGCCCAGGAGTGGTCAAAATAGGATACTGCACTATCTTCATCATATCCTTGACCTCCTCTATGCTGGCGTCAATGCCGAGCTCTTTCACCACCTCTCTGGTGGTCTTCTCCAACTGGGCACACCTAGCGCAACCGGAGCCGAGAATTTTGATATTCATTTTTAACCTCCTAATTCTATTTATTGCGTAATAAGTCCGAAGATATAACCTGTGATAGTAGCAAATATCACTACCAAGGCGATGTAAGTAAGAGTCTTCTTTGTTCCCATAATGCTGCGAATAACGAGCATATTAGGCAGGGATAATGCCGGGCCCGCCAGCAGGAGCGCCAGTACTGGCCCCTTTCCCATGCCCAGGTTCATGAACGAGCTGACGATGGGAACTTCGGTAAGCGTTGCGAAGTACATAAATGCTCCCAAGAAGGAAGCGATAAAGTTGCCAAGAAGAGTGTTACCACCCACCCAGGTGCTAACTGCATGCTGAGGAACAAACGTAGTGATGATACCTGCGGCAAACACTCCCACCAGTAGCCAGGGGACAATAAGGCGAACAAAGTGTAGCGTCTCCTTCATCCAGATACCGAGCTCGCCCTTGGTAAACCAACGCCAGAGTATAAAGCCCAGGACCGCAAGCAGAACACCGGTTGCAATCCAGACCTTCTGGGCAGCAAAGACCAATATGCCTACCAACACAGCGAAGAAAATAATCTGCTGCCACCATTTCTTCTCCTGGGAGTCAGCAAGTAATGCCTCAAATGCGGTTGCATCTTTAAGAGATTCCTCCTTGCGATAAATAAGAGCCATAATCAGGCCGATACCAGAAGCGAATGCGACAGCACCTATCGCTCTGGCTAAACCAAGGTCAAAGCCGAGGATACGCGCGGTATAGACAATAGCCAGGACATTGATTGCAGGACCTGAGTAAAGGAACGCAACTGCGGGACCTATACCAGCGCCCCTCTTGTAGATGCCGCCGAATAAAGGCAGCACCGTGCAGGAACAGACGGCCAGAATAGTTCCTGAAACCGAGGCGACGCTGTATGAAAGGAGCTTCTTTGCCTGTGGACCGAAATATTTCAACACCGATGCCTGCGAGATAAAAACTGCGATGGCTCCCGCGATGAAGAATGCCGGAATAAGACAGGTCAATACATGTGCTGATAAGTACTCAAGTAGAGCGTTCCAACCACCCTGTAATAATTGCATTAGAATCGACATGCTAATTATTTCCTATAATGCGCATTAACGCACATAAATATGCAAAAAAAATTATGTGATGGTTTTTTCTCCACGCATCCTTTCAGCACAACCGGGGCCCACCCGCACAGCTTTCCTCAAGCGCTCTCGGTCCTGTTCAAGCGCCTTGTTACCTTCCAGAGCCTTAGTTACTGCCTGTACCAAATCGGCTAAGTATTCATTCATGTCATCCCTATCGATGGAGTAGAGTGACCAAAGTCCATCCTTTCTCAGTTTAAGGAAACCGGCCTCGTAAAGTGCAGCCAAATTACGTGACGCTCTGGTCTGCGAGATGTCCAATGCCTGCATTACCTCACAGACGCAACACTCCCTCTCTAGTAAGATATTGAGTATTCTTAACCTGGTCTCATCAGACAGGGCCTTAAAGCACCTCACGAAATCTCTCATTGTCGTCATATGCATATATTCGAATATCCGCATTAACCAGACATTCTATTTCTTAACATCTTGCCTGTCAAGGCAACCCTGGGAGGTAAAGAAGCATTGGAAACCTGTGCCAAAGAACAGCCAAAAAAAGTTTTCACTGCTCCGATTGGTAACGAGGGGGGTGGTGATCATCGCCTTTGGAGTTCTGGCTGCCTTTGCTACTTCGCTGAAATCTATCCGCACCATTACGGGACATATTGCGGCCTGGTTTCTCACTTATATGCCTTTACCGTGATGCTCAGAAGCTTCTCTTTCGTCTGGTTTGTTTTGTTCTCTATATAAAATTCCCGGCTTGATACTATCTCTATATCCTCAAAGCCGGCTTTCTTTATCTTTTCCAGGTATTCCTGTTGCTCCAATGCCCCGCCGATACAACACGCCCAGGCATTCGAGTCAGTCTTTATCTCATCGGGGAGAGCTCTTTCCGAAACAATATCAGAGACTGTGAGCCTGCCCCCGGGCTTCAAGGCTCGGTAAGCTTCCTGAAAAACTTTAGATTTATCCGGTGAGAGATTGATGACGCAGTTGCTGATAATCGCATCCACAGATTCATCCTCGACTGGGAGTTTCTCCATTTCCCCAAGGCGGAACTCCACGTTACGGTAGCCATAATTCCTGGCGATTTCTTCTGCCTTATCTATCATCTCCTTCGTCATATCAACCCCGATAGCCTTGCCAGTCGGGCCAACTTTATTGGCTGCTAAAAATACATCCACTCCGGCTCCCGACCCTAAATCCAGGACTACCTCACCCGCTTTGAGGTCTGCTATGGTGGTAGGGTTACCACAACTCAACCCCATAATCGCCTCTTCCGGGACATGTTCCAAATCCTCTCTCAAGTGTTCGGTAGCCTTAGCTTGCAACATGGAGCTGGCCCCGCGAGCACAACTTGGGCAGCAGCTCTCTTGGTCTTGCTTAGCTATCTGAGCATATCTCCCCTTCACCGCTTCCTTGATTTCCTTATCTTTCATAATTCACCTCCTGACATTTGCACAGCGATAGCTCCTTCATTAGAGCTTCGCTATCAATAACTAACCTGGCTAATCTAGCATCCGTAAGCTTGTAGTAAACTTTCTGCGCTTCCTGCCTCTCTTTCACAATGTTGCATTCCTTAAGAGCTCTAAGGTGGTGCGAAATCAAAGATTGCTCCTTACTCAAAATGTAAGTGAGTTCACCAACGCACCTCTCGCCCTCTGCCAGCAGCTTGAGTATCTGGAGCCTTGTCGGCTCTCCGATGCACCTCAGAAACCTTGCCTGGCCTTCCTCTATTGACATATGAATCTCCGTTTATATGAATTATAGTTCATATATAAATTGAAGTCAAATATCTTAAATGGGCTAGTGCGACATGTCTAGCAGAATGCATAAAATGATAGGAAAACGAAGGGGGATACATACTTGCGGATTATCGTTAAATTCCGGTGCTAGGTCTGCCTCTTCAGCTTCTGGTGTTCTACATAATCGTCAATGGCCGATTTAAGGGCCTCCTCGGCCAGGACCGAGCAGTGCATTTTGACCGGCGGCAGCCCGTCCAAAGCTTCAGCAACTGCTTTGTTGGAGATTTCCAGAGCTTTTTCTATGCTTTTTCCTTTCACCATCTCAGTGACGATGGAACTGGTGGCAATGGCGGCCCCACAGCCAAAAGTCTTGAACTTAGCTTCAACGATGATGCCGTCGTTTACCTTAATGTAAAGCTCCATGATATCGCCGCAGACAGGGTTCCCGACATGCCCCACACCATCGGGGTTCTCCATCTCCCCGACATTGCGGGGATTCTTGAAGTGCTCCATCACCTTCTCGCTGTACAGTGACCAGATATCAGGCATTTATTCCACTCCTATTTTTGAGTTTTCAAAAGCGGGGACATAGCTCTCAACCTGGCGACAATTCCGGGCAAGACCTCCAGCACCCGCTCCACGTCTGCCTCCGTGTTTTCTCGCCCCAGGGTGAACCTGAGCGAGCCGTGAGCTTGCTCGGCGGGTAGCCCCAGCGCCAGAAGGACATGGGACGGTTCAAGGCTTGCCGAGCTGCAGGCTGAGCCTGTAGAAGCACAGATGCCCTCTAAGTCAAGATTTAAAAGCATGGATTCCCCTTCCACAAAATCAATGCTTACATTGACATTGTTGGGCAGCCTTCTCGTGGGATGACCATTCAAGCGGATGTGGTCAATCTTCTCCCCGAGACCTTCGATTAGCTTATCCCGAAGATAAGCCAGCCGTTCTGCTTCCTTGCCTACCTCCTGCCCGGCAAGCTCCACCGCCTTGCCCAGCCCCACGATAGCAGGAACATTTTCGGTACCGGCCCTGCGCCTCTTTTCATGCTCTCCTCCATGCATAAGGGAAACTAATTTGGTGCCTTTCCTGATATACAGCACCCCTGCTCCTTTAGGTCCGTATAACTTATGCGCTGAAATGGAGAGCAGGGCCACCTTAAGTTCATCGACATTCACCGGGATATGCCCCACCGTTTGCACGGCATCGCTGTGGAAATAGACCCCTGCCTCTCTGGCAATTCTACCTATTTCCTCCACAGGTTCTATGGTGCCCACTTCGTTGTTGGCATGCATGACCGAGATCAGGATGGTTTTATCGGTAATAGCTTTCCTGACATCGTCAGGGTCAACCAGGCCATATTTGTCCACCGGCAGGCAAGTTATCCTGAATCCCCTTCTCTCCAGAAACTTGCACACCTCCAGCACCGCATGGTGCTCAATGGAGGTGGTGATGATGTGGTTTCCTTTATGCTCATTAGCATAGGCAACGCCCTTCAGGGCGAAATTATCCGCCTCCGTTCCTCCGCTGGTAAAAACAATCTCCTCGCTCCGGGCGCCAATAAGTTCCGCCACCTTGGTTCTGGCCTCTTCTACGGCTCCCTTCGCCTCCTGTCCGTAAGAATGGATGCTCGAAGGATTGCCAAAAGCATCAGTAAAAAAGGGCAGCATGGACTTCACTACCTCAGGACGAGTTGGCGTAGTGGCAGCATGGTCAAGATATATCCTTCGCATCTAACCCTCTACTACCTCCAGCCCACTATAAAATTGCCACATCTCCATAAATCTTAACGGAATTTTAGCATTTAGATGTTACAATACAAAACTTAGAGGTAAAAAATCAAAATGACAACTCAAAACGCAAAACTTTTAGCAACCGGGCCTGATAAAGCAGGCAACTACAAGAATCTGGAGACCAGAAGCAAGAAAGCAGATGGTTCTATTGATATTCTATCGGTATAGTGTATTATAAGGACTAATTTGTTGGAGGCAACTGGTTGTTGACTGGTTTCTTCCATCACCAGTGGTTAGCTCCGGTGAAATCGGAGCAACTGCAAACTAAGAAGGAAGTTTGTTAACAATGAAAAGAATTGTTTTACTGATTGTGGCCAGTCTTTTGGTGATAGGGTTGGTTCTACCGGGCTGTGGTGAGGCAAAACCCGAGCCTGCACTCTATGTCTTCGAAGGTGGGAAAATTAACATCGGTATAGCCGGGGAACTGAACTATACGGCTGGCGCGATGCAATGGGCAGGCGCCATGCTGGCACAGGAGGCAATCAACCGCAATGGCGGGGTAGACATAGGTGGCGTGTCCTATATCTTGGAGTTGGTTCCCATAGAGACCGGTGAGGAGACCGTGGACCCTACCGGACTCACTGGCGTATTGAATCTTACGGCAGCGATAGACAAAGTGGACTTCATCCTCGGCGGTTTCCGGGCAGAAGCCGTTGAGGTCTACCGGGATGTGGCTATGGAGAGGGGGGTGATTTTCATCGGTTGTGGTGTTGCCCCGGAGGCGCTGCAACACAGCGTAGTCGATGATTACGCGGGCTACCGGAGCTGGTTCAAGGGTATGCCGTACAATGAGTATTTTTTGGGCCAGAGCGTTATAAGGACACTGGGAGCGGTCGCAATAAAGCTCAGAGAGGAAATGGGAGTAGCAGCTGATTATGCGCTGAATGCCACCATAATCGCTGACAATTTGGCATGGGCCTATAAGCAAGTATTAGTTATAAGAGAACTGCTAGGGGATATAAATGTGAATCTTGTCCAATACCCATACTGGGTAGATGCAACTGGAAGCACGGTAGAAATGCAGAATAAACTGACCTCGATAGCAGGCTTAGATCCCCAGTTTATCATCCCTGTATTCTCCGCGGATGCTGGCGTTGCCTATTGCGGGGTGCTGCAAGCCATGCAAGGGACATATCTGCATGCTATGTCGGTAGGCATTAACGTACTTGCTCAACTCAAGTCCCCTTGGGGAGCCCTTGACAATGAAGAGAGTCCCCCGCCTTGTGCTTATGAGGTTATACTGGATGCCTGGGCAGAGGGTCTAGAGCAGACCGAGAAGACGGGACCTTTCCTTGACGCGTTCATGACCTTTACCTCAGAAGAGTACCCACTCAATACCGTGGCTACCTATGATGCTCTTTTTGGTCTGAAAGCGGCCATCGAAGCGGTGGCGTGGTACGATGCCGAGGATGGAGCTGCATATGCGTGGGCTGATGACATTGTTCAGTGGATGGAAGACCCGGCAAACGCCCAGGTGACCACGACTGGCTTGACTGCCTATTATCCCAGGCCGGAAACCACGGCTGCCGGGAAGCCAGCACTCACCGAGGCCCAGGTACGCTCGTTGTATGATTTTGATAGCTATAACTATACCTATACGTATGATGCGAAGGACTGGACAATGCCGGCACATACTACTCATGACCTGGCCTACGGGCCTGGCCTCTTGACCGGCGTTGGCGCCCAGTGGCAGTGGGATGACGAGGCTGGTCAGTGGAAGAAGGTGGGTGTCTGGCCAATGGATTTCGGGGACGAGTACGACGAGGCGTTGACTGACCAGTACGGCTGCTGGAACTTTGCGTACAACGGCACGAAGCCCCTCGTAATACCACAGAATGTAATCGCCTACCACAAGCCTGAGTAGACAACAACCGGAGCAAGGTCATTAGCCCATTGATAGAGCTGGTGGTGGGCCCGAGCCACCGCTCTTTTTTACTACCTGCCTCTTGTCATTGCGAGGCACTCTCCCCCTTCCCTTCATTACGAGGAGCGAGATTCCTCGCTTGCGCTTCGGAACAGGCTCCGCAATCTCGGAGATTGCCACGCACCGACAAGTGGCTGGACATTGCCTGCCGATAGGGGTATACTGGCTAGCACGTCTTCAAAGCCGCCGCTCCAGTATCCAAGAGGAGGCTGACTAAGGATGGATGAAGTTATTATTTCCCGTGCCATTGTTGAAAGCTACATGAAAGACTTCATGGGGGCGATGGAGGTGGATGTTGCTGTGGCCGGGGCGGGGCCGGCTGGGCTTGTCACTGCCTACTCCCTGGCGGAAGAGGGAATAAAGGTGGTAGTGTTTGAAAGGCAGCTTCGTGTTGGCGGCGGCATGTCCGGGGGAGGGATGATGTTTAACCGCATCGTCGTTCAGGAGGAAGGCAAGAGGATATTGGATGAGTTTGAGGTTTCAGCTGAAGAGTATGAAAAGGGGTACTATGTCGCTGATTCGCTGGAGGCTATTTCAACTATCTGCTCAAGGGCTATAAAAGCCGGGGCGAAGATTTTCAATTTGATTAACGTTGAAGATGTCATGGTTCGGGAAGATGACAGGATAACCGGGCTTGTTTTGAACTGGAGCGCTGTTTCCTGGTCGAAGCTGCATGTGGACCCTCTAACTGCAAGGTGCAAGGTGGCTGTAGATGCCACCGGGCATGACGCTGAAGTCTGCCGTATCGTGGTAGGGAAGATAGGCCCGAAGTTAAGAACGAAGACTGGGGAAGTGATGGGGGAGAAGTCCATGTGGGCTGAGAAAGGGGAAAGAGAAATACTGGAAAACACCAGGGAAGTCTATCCCGGATTAGTGGTCGCCGGTATGACAGCGAATGCAGTTTTTGGTTCCCCGAGGATGGGAGCAATTTTTGGTGGCATGCTTTTATCCGGTAAAAAGGCTGCCCGGGTAGCTATGGAGTTGCTTAAATAGGGTTAAGTTTGCTATGGCAAAAACAATAGCTGAAATCAACGAGAAAATCAGAAAAGGTAAGGCTGTCGTGGTGACTGCCGAGGAAGTGATCGACATCGCTAAGGAAAAAGGCGTAAGCAGGGCGGCCGAGGAAATTGATGTAGTTACCACCGGTACCTTCAGCCCCATGTGCGGGTCTGGTGCTTTTTTCAATGTTGGACATACCAGGCCGAGGATAAAACTTGGCGGCGGCAAGGTTTATCTTAATGATGTCCCGGTCTATACCGGGATAGCTGCTGTGGATATTTTCCTCGGGGCGACGGCCCTTCCCGATGATGACCCCAGGAATAAGTTCTACCCCGGGGAGTTCAATTATGGTGGTGGACATGTAATACAGGAGCTGGTAGCGGGGAAAGACGTAATACTTACCGCCACCGCTTTTGGAACGGACTGCTACCCCCGGAAAAAGCTGGAGACCCTGATTAACATTAAGGACATAAATGAGGCAATCCTATTTAATCTCAGAAATGCCTACCAGAACTATAATGTGGCGGTGAACCTCTCCGGTAAGGTTATCTATACCTATATGGGGGTGCTTAAGCCGAATTTGGGAAACGCTGACTACTCTACGGCGGGGCAACTCTCACCGCTGTTGAATGACCCTTACTATAAGACTATAGGTGTTGGGACGCAGATTTTCCTGGGCGGCGGAATAGGTTATGTGGCCTGGCATGGTACACAGCATAACCCCACTGCCCTCAGGGGAGACAATGGCGTGCCGCGGGGGGGGGCAGGGACACTGGCCGTGATTGGAGATTTGAAGCAGATGAAGCCGGAGTGGTTAGTCGGGACAAGCATGCTCGGTTATGGCTGCACATTAACTGTGGGCATAGGTGTCCCGATACCCATACTTTCCGAGGAAATTCTCCGCTACACTACAGTAAGCGATGCTGGCATCCTGGCACCCATCGTGGACTATTCCGAGGCTTATCCCCAGTTGAAGCCAGATATCCTGGGGGAAGTTAGCTGCGCTGAACTCAAAAGCGGTCGTATAAAAGTTCGGGGGAAAGATGTCCCGACTGGTTCTTTATCTAGCTATCCTAAAGCGGTGGAAATTGCCGGTATCTTGAAAAAATGGATAGAAAAGGGTGAGTTTTTGCTTACTGAACCTGTGGCTCCGTTGCCCGGAGTGGAGTCGGGCATAACATTTAAGCCACTTAAGGAAAGACCAATATCTTAAACAATGACAAATGACAAAGCTCAAATGGCAAAGAGGAGTGGTTTTGGCATTTAGGCATTTGGACTTTATTTGTCGTTTGGATTTTGATATTTGGATTTATTTACAGTTTAGAGTTTTATAGAGATGAATGTCTCCAGAAGAATAGTGCTTCACTTCCCGCCCAACATAACAGAACAGCCGGTCGTTTACCGCTTGGTTAAGGATTTTGGCCTCACCTTTAATATCCTCAAAGCTTCAGTATCACCAGGGCAAGAAGGATTGCTGGTCATGGAGCTAAGCGGTAAGCAGGAAAACTATGACAAGGGCATCCAATACCTCACCGAGACCGGGGTAGAAATCCAGTCCTTAAGCCAGGATGTTGTCCGTGACGAATCCCGATGCACTCATTGTGGAGCTTGTATCACCATTTGTCCCGCAGAGGCATTCTCTCTGAAGCCAGAAACAAGGGAAGTGCTCTTTGACCATAATAAGTGTGTTGTCTGTGGACTGTGTGTTAAGGCTTGTCCTCCTCGAGCGATGATATTGTATTTCTGATCACGAGATTGCTTCGGCTAACTTCGTCAGCCTCGCAATGACAGAAGGGGCAGGCTCCGTGAAGGGGAAGAATCCATGCATGAGCCACGTTTCTACCGCCACTGGGTTAAGGACAGCGGGTTAATTTCTTTTAATGTAGTGGTAGCGCAGACAGACTTATACATCCGCTCTCAGCGTAATCTTAAGGATAAAGCCCTTAATTCCGTGCTAAAGCACCGTGGCTCTCTAGAGGCATATATTGAGCGTCATCCTATTTTCCTGACTACATTAGACACTTATCAGGCTGAAGCTGAAGCCCCGGCCATCGTCAAAGAAATGGCCAGGGTATCTCAGCTAACAGGTGTTGGTCCTATGGCAGCGGTAGCTGGCGCCATTGCTGAGGCGGTAGGCAGGGATTTACTCGCTTTCTCGCCAGAGATAATTGTGGAGAATGGTGGCGATATTTTTCTGAAAATATCTAGGAAGAGGCTGGTGGGCATTTACGCCGGGCAATCAGCTTTTACCAAAAAAATTGCCCTGGAAATTATGCCCAAAGAAACACCACTGGGCATAGGTACGTCTTCAGGAACCGTAGGACATTCTTTAAGCCTGGGCAGCGCTGATGCCGTTATTGCCCTTTCATCCTCGGCAGCTTTAGCTGATGCCGCAGCCACAGCGCTAGGCAATATGGTCAAGGCCGCAGATGATATTTCTAAGGCAATTGAAAAAGCCCGAAGTATCGAGGGGCTACGTGGTGTGGTTATTATTGTGGGCGACGAAATGGGTGTCTGGGGCAGGGTGAAAATTGTGCCCCTTGGTTAGTCCCTTCTTTTTTGCCCCGAGCAGTGATAAAGTTTTAAGCGATGAGAAACTTACCCAACCTCCGTGTGCAATTAGCCCCCCGGCATCCTGAGGGACTAATCCTGTCTAATCCTGTGATGATAGCTGCTGGCATAGCTGGCTATGGCATAGAGTATGCTGAAATTGTTGATATACAAAAATTGGGCGCCATTGTCTGTAAAGGAACGACCCTTATGCCTAAAGAAGGTAATGCCCAACCACGACTGGTGGAAACCGCTGGTGGTCTGCTAAATTCGGTGGGCTGGGAAAATATCGGTGTCGACGCCCTGATTGGAGAAAAAGCGCCTGTGTGGGCAAGATGGCAGGTCCCGGTTATCGTTAACGTTGCCGGGGAAACAATAGACGAATATGTGGCTGTGACAAGCAAGTTAGAAGGCGTGCCCGGGATCAGCGGCATTGAGCTAAATATTAGCTGCCCCAATGTTTCCGCAGGAGGGATAGGATTTGGTATCGACCCCAAGCTTGCCGCTCAGGTAACTTCAGCAGTTAAAGCTGCCACCACCTTACCGGTTATCGTTAAGTTGAGCCCCAATGTGACCGATATTAAGGAAATCGCTTTAGCCGTGGAAGAAGCTGGAGCTGATGCCATATCCCTGATTAATACATTGAAGGGCATGGCAATCGATATAGACCAAAGGAAGCCATGCTTAGGTAATATTACAGGCGGGCTTTCTGGCCCCGCTATCAAGCCTGTGGCTCTTTACATGGTATTCGAGGCAGCCAGGGTGGTCCGTACTCCAGTGATAGGATGTGGCGGCATTGTTTGTGCCGAGGATGCTCTGGAGTTTATTATGGCTGGAGCTACCGCCGTACAGATTGGCACAGCCAGCCTGACTAGCCCTGATATCTGTCTTACTATACTGGAAGGGATAGAGCATTTTATGGTGGACGAGGGGGTGGAAAATCTCACTGACCTTATTGGCGTTGCCCGGGATAAGTCCTGATAGGCCTGCTATTTGGCGGTCGCTTCCTTCTGGATGAAACTGATGATGTCCTCTGTGGAAGTGCCCGGGCCAAAAACGGCTTTTATGCCTATTTGTTGTAAGGCGGGGATATCATCCTCGGGTATTATGCCACCAGCAATAACCAGGGCGTCTTCTCTTCCTTTTTTCCTCAATCCTTCTATGATCGGCGGAAAGAGCTCTAAATGAGCTCCAGACAGGATGCTCAACCCAACAACATCTACATCCTCCTGGATAGCTGCCTCGACAATCATATCGGGAGTTTGTCGGATACCAGTATAGATTACCTCCATTCCGGCATCCCGTAAAGCTCTCGCTACCACTTTAGCACCTCGGTCATGCCCATCTAAACCAGGCTTGGCTAGCAGAACACGAATCCTACCTTTGGTCATAGGCTGCTCCTTCTCTAGATTTTCTGACAAAGCTCAACTAGCACCCCTCTAAGCGATTTGGGGTGAATGAAAGCTACCATGCCCTCTAAGCCAGGGCGAGCCTTCTTATCAATTAATTCTATCCCCCTTTTAGAGAGGCGGCTAAGCTCCTTATCTACATCGTCAACTTCAAATGTTATATGGTGAAGGCCCTCCCCTCTTTTCTCCAGGACGTTAGCCATATTACTGCCGGGAAGTGGTTCTAAAAGTTCCAGATTGGCGCCCTGGCCCAAGGAAAGGATGGCTGCCTTTACTCCTCGCTCCGGGAGGGTTTCAATCTTGTCAACCTCAGCGCCGAAACAATCCTTATAAAGCTTTATCGCTTCATCGAGGTTGCTGACTAAAATACCGATGTGGTCAACTTTTCTGGTCATTTCACCTCCTTTAGAACTAGTGCCATAAATCTTGAAAGCTGCTTCTCAAAAAACCAGGAATTCCTTCTGGGTAGAAAAAATCTTGCGCAGTACATCACATATCTCACCCTCGGTGGCGTAAGCCTCCACACATTCAAGAAAGGCGGGCATGGTATTATCCTTGCTTCGGGCGACATCTTCCAATCGCTTAAGCGCCTGGTTGACATTGCTGTTGTTCCTGTCTTTCCTAACCTGGGCAGTCCTCTCCCTCTGTTTTTTTTCCACTTCTGGCTTGACTCGAAGCAGGCCCACTATTTTAGGATAGGGAGAGACGAATTGATTTACCCCTACCACGGTACGTTTACCGCTTTCAATTTCTTTCTGGTAGCGGTAAGAGGAATCCTGAATTTCCCTCTGCTGATATCCATGCTCTATGGCAGATACGGCACCACCAATGCTATCAATTTTGGCGATATACTCCCCGGCTTCCTTTTCCAGGCTGTATGTTAGATGCTCTATGTAATAAGAGCCACCAAGGGGATCAACAACATCGGCAATGCCATTTTCATAAGCTAGTATTTGCTGAGTCCGCACAGCTATGGTCACTGCTTCTTCAGAAGGCGGAGCATAAGCTTCGTCGAAAGAGTTAGTGTGCAGTGATTGAGTACCTCCTAAGGTTG
>Ga0209986_10002799_pt1 | contig 15654 bp, 15 predicted proteins | sample BlataG_FD_183168 | JGI IMG/M metagenome (GOLD analysis project Ga0209986, IMG submission 183168) | Deep subsurface microbial communities from Black Sea to uncover new lineages of life (NeLLi) - Black_00105 metaG (SPAdes) (version 2) | ecosystem: Environmental > Aquatic > Marine > Oceanic >...
CCTTTAAAAATATCACAGAGTGGAAAACCTTAAGCTTACTCTTCTTTTCTCTTTGCTTGGTAGGATTCTTTCGGAATCTCTTTAGCAATCTTCTCAATGAGCTTACGATTATCTGCAACAGCGGCTTCTAGATAAATTACTCTTTTTCGCAATTCGTAAATATTGAGTCTAATATTTCTTAATCTTCGTTGAGTCAGGATTTTAATATCGCTCATATTTTCTACCTCTTTAGTTTTTACTTTTTTAAGGACAATGAAAGATAAAAGCTTTTCTATTAGGATGAAATTCTAATATCGCAGTCGTAACATCACTTATTACTATTCTTACAATGTGTATACATCTGATGAGATCTTAGTATCTGTGCAAAAATTTTTTGTACTCTCATTTTGATCACGAAATTTAATATATACAATTATAGACTCTATTTATAGACTCTAAAAAATTAGATTTTTTGTTTTAGATTTTATAAATTAAGATTTTTAAAAAAATTATTTTATAAGATTCTCAATTCTATAATCTAGTTTCTGGATTTTTACAAATTTTTTCTAAAAAGTGAGGATAAATAAATCACTCCAAAAAACACTGTCAAACAAGGTATATTTTCTCTTTGGAATGTAGGGTATTTAGACCAAAAAAGGCCTTTTTGACACCCTTACCGAAAACTTTATAAATAACTTCGTATAATGTATATTATACGAAGGTGATAAGATGAAAGCTATAGAAGATTTTGTGATGGATATGAGTTTAATGGGATACTCGGAAAATACGATAAAAAACTATAAAAATACAGTAGAAAACTTCTTTAAATATATCAATAAGGAATATAAGAAAGTAAAAGATGAAGACATTAAAAAATACATGTTTAAGCTACAAAAAGAGAAAAATTTATCTTTGAAATCGTTGTATAGGCATTTAAGTGCTATAAAATGCTTTTACAGCACGAAAAAGATGAAAACTGCTGACAGCATTAAACTTCCTAAAGTATCCAAGAATTTGCCTATATTCTTAAATTACGGTGAAATAAAAGCTTTATTAAACTCTTCTGAAAACTTAAGAGATAGGGTCATAATACAGCTACTTTATGCCACTGGATTAAGAGTCTCCGAACTCTGTAACTTAAACATCAAAGATATAGAAGAAGACAAAATTTTTATCCATCTGGGGAAAGGAGCCAAAGATAGAGTTGTATTTATAGACGAAAACACAAGAAAACTTGTAGAGAGATACATAAAAACGAGAAAGAAAAATGAAGAAGCATTAATAATAAACAGAGATGGGGAAAGGATTTCGCAGAGATCTATCCAGAATATCATAAGAAAATATGCTAAAAAAGCAAAAATAAACAAAAAAATAACTCCGCACACATTAAGACACACGTTTGCTACACATTTACTCCAAAATGGGGCAGATATTGTTGTTATTAAGGATTTACTTGGACACAGTAACTTATCTACAACGCAGATATACACACATGTAACTAACAAGTATAAGGAAGAGGTATACAAAAAGAGTCATCCCTTATCTAAAAAAGGTATTTAAAAATGAAACTGATAATTTAAATTTTATAAAATAGTCTCTTAAAAAGGAATCTATTTAAATAGTTATGATTTTAATAATCTATATTCCTATCTACATATATTCTAAATTGAGACTTGGAAAAATTTTTGCACAAAATATAAAAAGTGCGAATATAATTTTATTACCATATCTTTGTATTTGTAGAGATTTCGCAAAAGACTTTTATATCCTCTTAAAGCTACTTAAGTGATCTACCATGTACGCCAAAGATATTTCCCTAGTTTTAGGAGAACTTCAAAGTACAGAACATGGCTTAACTCAGAAAGAAGCAGAAGAAAGAGTTAAGATATATGGGTATAATGAATTAGAAGAAGGTAAGAAGATATCTGTATTAACGACCTTCCTAAACCAGTTTAAAGATTTTCTAATGTTAATCCTAACGATAGCAGTTATTGTCTCTTTATTAATTGGAGAAACTGCAGATGCTGTCGTTATAGGTATCATACTCGTTGTATCGGGAGCTTTAGGATTTTTTCAGGAGTATAGGGCAGAAAAATCCTTAGAACTCTTAAAGAAAATGAGTTCCCCCCAAGCTAAAGTGATCAGAGAAGGGATTGAAAGAATAATAGATACTAATAAATTAGTTCCGGGAGACGTGATCCTTTTAGAAGTTGGAGACAAAACCCCTGCAGATTGCAGAATAATAAAATCATATAATCTAAGTATAGACGAATCTGTATTAACAGGTGAATCTGTCCCTGTAACAAAAACGCCTGAAACGCTTACAGAAAATTTACCCTTGGCAGAGAGAAAAAATCTAGTATTTTCTGGAACAATAGTGACATTTGGACGTGGTGTGTGCGTAGTTTACGCAACGGGGATGAATACCGAGTTTGGAAAAATTGCAAAAATGATTCAGAGTGTAAAAAAAGAGATGACTCCATTACAAAAAAATCTGGAAGGTGTAGGAAAAGTTTTGGGGATATCTGCATTGATAATATGTTTTTTAGTAGCTGCCCTTGGGATACTGAGAGGTTACGAGCCAGTAGAAATGTTTATCTGGGGTATATCTCTTGCTGTAGCTGCAGTTCCTGAAGCTCTACCAGCAGTTGTTACGATCACACTGGCTTTGGGCGTTCAAAAGATGGTCAAAAGAAACAGTATAATCAGGAAATTACCTGCAGTAGAGACGTTGGGATGTACCACAGTGATTTGCAGTGATAAAACGGGAACGCTGACAAAAAACGAGATGACAGTAAAGAAGATATTTTTTAATGATCAAATCATTGAAGTGAGCGGCGTTGGCTATATTCCAAAAGGAAACTTTTATGTAGAGAAAAAAGAGATAGATCGTAAGAATTTGGAACTTATAGGAAAGATATCCGTCTTATGTAACGATTCAGAGCTCATTCATGAAAAAGATTATACAGTGATCGGCGATCCAACAGAAGGAGCTTTGCTTGTTCTCGCCGAGAAAATAGGTATAAAAAAATCCGATCTTGAAAAAGAGTTTCCAAGAAGAGACGAGCTGACATTTACCTCTGAAAGAAAAATGATGTCTGTTCTGAATGACATGATCTATGCCAAGGGTGCTCCTGAGATAATTCTGGAAAACTGTTCACATATCTATGATAACGGTGTGAGAAAAATAACAGAGACGGACAAAAAAAAGATTTTAGAGATGAATGAAACCTTTGCATCTAAGGGTTTACGAATATTGGCTTTAGCGTATAAAGAAGGAGACACCTTAGAAGAAAAAGATCTCGTTTTCGCATCTTTGACCGCAATGCTTGATCCTCCAAGAGAAGAAGCCAGGGAAGCTATAAAACTCTGCGAATTATCGGGGATAAAAGTGATTATGATTACGGGGGATCACAAGTTAACAGCGAAAGCTATCGCCAATGAACTGGGGATCTTTGAAGAAGGAAACCTAATACTTACAGGGAGGGAACTGGATGAACTGAGTGATGTAGAGTTCGAAAAGATAGTAGAGAATGTTAAGGTATATGCAAGAGTCTCTCCCGAACATAAAATGAAGATCATCAGTGCATTCAAGAAAAAGGGGGAGGTAGTAGCAATGACAGGAGATGGAATAAATGATGCACCTGCACTGAAAAATGCGAATATAGGGATAGCTATGGGTGTAACAGGAACAGATGTAACAAAAGAAGCTTCAGACATGATCCTTACTGACGATAACTTCGCATCCATCGTGGCTGCAGTAGAAGAAGGAAGAGGGATCTATGATAATATAAAGAAATATCTCATGCATCTTTTATCAGGTAATGTAGGCGAGATTATAATTATGACTCTCGCAGTTCTTTTGAACATTGGCCTTCCCCTCATAGCGATACAGCTTCTGTTTTTAAATCTTCTCACAGATGGTCTTCCTGCGATAGCACTCAGCGTTGAACCCAAAGATCCAGATATAATGCTCAGAAAACCAAGAAAAAAAAATGAAAGTATTTTTAGAGGAAGAATAAATGCCATGATATTGGGAGTTGGGATTTATGAAGCAATTGTTATACTTCCAATATTCTATTTTGTTCAAAAAAATGGCAGTCTTGTAGAAGCACAAACTATGGCTTTTACGTTACTTACAATGATAGAGATCTTTAATTCTTTCAACTGTAAATCCGAGAGATATTCCATCTTTAAGATAGGGTTATTTAACAATCTATACTTGGTTGGGGCATTCTTAATGTCTTTCACGATGCAGTTATGTGTAATATACCTTCCATTTCTCCAAAAATATATTGGTACTACATCTTTAGGATGGAACGACTGGATCATAATACTCTCAGCGAGTTTCGGTATTATTGCAATAGTTGAACTTGCCAAATACCTCTATAGAGATCGTGATGAATCAAAAAGGTATAAATATTGAAACCCATATTCTTATTCATGAAACTTGATTTTCTCACTGTCGGAAAGATATATATAGAAACTCTCTACAAAATAAAAAATTCTCAGATAACTGAGTTCAAAGAAAAACTTACGGGAGAGTGTTTGAATATTGCGATAAATGGCAGTGTCTTAAAGGCAAAAACAGGAATTGTGGCATGTGTCGGTAGAGATGCTTATGGGATCACTGAGTTGTTGGAGAGATATAATGTGGACTATTCTAATCTTATCCTCTCGAACGAAAAATCTGGAAGAATAGTTAATTTAGGTAAAAAATACATATTCGAAGGTGCAAACAAATTTTTGAAGTTTGATCCAAGCATTCTAGAAAAGGTAAAAATAATTCATGTATGCGATGATCTTGAGATCGCAAAAAAAATTATGGGGATGAATAAAAAATGTATTTTAAGTTCTTCTCTGGATACAGAAGCAGATATACTATTCTCTGAAAAAGAAGGAGTTGGGAACAGGATTCTTCTTGGAGAAAAAATAAGGTTTAAGAATAAAACTTTTGACACAAAATTCAAGAAAAAAAGTAAATCTGCATTTATAGCAGGTTTCCTAGCAAGATACTCAAAAACTCAAAGCTTTGACTCTTCTCTGAGATATGGTATCTCCGCAATGAATGCATGCAAAAATGAGATTCTGGGTGGCTTAGATGGATAAAAATCTACTTGAGATTGGAGAGAAAATAAGAAACATGGAGATCAGAGGCGCTGCAAAGATAGGTAGAGAAACAGCTGGAGCAGTAAAACTTTTCTGTGAGAATTTCTCTGGATCGAAAGAAGATTTTATAAAAGAATTAAAAGAAAATGCAAAGTTTTTAGTAGACACAAGACCTACAGCCGTTTCATTATCCAACTCTCTCAGGTATATTTTCAAAAATATAGATATTACTATGGATCTGGAGTGTTTAAGAACTGAGCTCATAAAAAGATCCGAAGAATTTATTGAGCTTTCTTTATCTGCCATAAAAAAGATAGGTGAGATTGGAGCGAACAGGATAAGAGATGGAGATAAGATAATGACGCATTGCAACAGTAGTTGTGCGATCTCTGTAATCAAAACAGCTTTTAGAAAAGGAAAAGATTTTGAGGTCTTTGTAAGGGAAACGAGGCCAAGATATCAGGGGCTTCTCACAGCAAAGGAACTCTGCAGAGAAGGTATAAAAACTAATTTAATAGTAGATAGTGCTGCAAGATATTTTATGGCTGATATGAATATTGCCATTATTGGGGCCGATGCAGTTGCTGCAAACGGAGCTGTGGTGAATAAGATAGGGACTTCGGAATTAGCCCTAATAGCCAAAGAAGCGAGAGTCGATGTGATAGTAGCTGCAGAAACATATAAATTCCATCCGGAAACTATTGCTGGAAAACTTATAGAGATTGAAGAGAGAGATTGGAGAGAAGTGATAAGTAAAGAAAAAAAGAAAGAGATCGGAAATGTAAAGGTCAGAAATCCCTCCTTTGATGTAACGCCTCCAGAATTTATAGATTTGATAATAACGGAGAAAGGAATAATTTCTCCACAGGCATCTATAATAGTTCTAAACACAGAGTATGGATGGTACCTGAACAAAAAAGATTTCTGGGAAATTTGAGTTTTTGAGGAAAAGATATAAATATAAAAAAATAAAGAATATAGAAAAGGTGATAATATGAATAAGATAGTTTGGATATTGATAGGAATTGTTTTGGTGCTCGTAGGAATATATACCCTAATTCCTCAGGGTTTAGAATGGTGGAGAGAGTTAGTAGATGTTTTTAAAGGTGTTATAGGTATTATCTTGATAGCTATAGGCGCATTTTGCTTCTTTATTGCAAAGATGGACTAAATTATCCCTTCTCTTTCTTTTTATTTTTTCAAATACTATATGCCTATTATACTAGGGTCATATCTTAATATGATTATACGAACAGAAAGTTTTTAATATGGAAAGTACGAAACTATATCAGTTTTTAATGCATACGACTCATTTGAAGTGATAAGAATGTTTAGGTGCGAGTGGTCTGATTCAATTGTGCTAAGAGAACTGATAGATGGGATCTCTGATCTTGTGGATACAGCTTCTTTTTATGCCGACGAAAAAAATTTGAGGGTAGAAGCATCTGATCCGTCGGTAATCTGTAAAATAGAGATCGAGGCTAAGAAAGAAGCTTTTTCAAGTTATGAGATCAACTCGGAGACAAATTTTTATCTTGATATGAATCTTATGAAAAAAATATGCAGAAGATTGAGAGCTGGCGATAACGTCAGCATAAACGTTGAGAAGGAGTATCTCGAGTTCACGATCCACAACTTCGTGGAAAGATATTTCAGAATCCCCTTGCTGGAGTTTGGAGAGCCACTGCCGCAGATAAATATTGATGCATCTGTTTTTTTAAGAATAAGGGGAAGTGTTTTTGTAGATCTTGTAAAGGATATAGCGGTAATAGGAAGCTCTCTTATAATTAAAGCTAATCCCGAAGAGATAACCTTTTTTGCTGAAGAAGATGGTGTTAAAACATCTGTAAATGTATCTAAAACAAATAACGCTATAGAAATGTTCAAAGTAGATAACGAGTGTATCAGCAAGTTTAATTTAAGTTATATACTGAGCTTCTTAAAAACTGTAACGTCAGTAGATTATATTGATATATCTTTTGGAAACAAGGACACGCCTCTAAAAATCGAATATTCCAGTGATAAGGCTACAATTCGTTTCTATCTTGCTCCCATGGAGATCTAAATGTTCGAAAAAAGAAAAGAGGTGGTAATGCTTAAACTTGCTAAAGCTATTACTGAAAACAAGGTAGATCCTGAAATACTGGAGACTCTAAAACTGATAAACTCTAAAAAAGAGTATTACACTACCTCAAGCTGCGCAGGAAGGATAGTTCTAATCTGGATGCCAGAGTTGGGGGATAAAAAGAGATCAGTTTTTCTTGGAAAATGGCACAGGGAGATAGAATATGAAGAATTGACAGAATCTCTAAGATTTAGAGATTCGGGAGTAGTTTTTCTTATCTCACAGTCACCAATAATACACGTAGCCTCGTATGATCTAAAAAGTGCTATAAAGATCAGGGATCTAGCTTTTTCATGCGGATTCAAAAACAGCGGGATAAAATCAATAACAAATAAAATAATAGTTGAGATACTATCCACGGAAAGGATAGATGTTCCTCTCGGAGAAAGGGAACTCCTTGTGAATGAAGAGTACCTTAGATTTCTGGTAAAATACGCCAATAAAGCCTTAGAAAGAAGCAGGAAAAAATTAGAAAAATTAAATAAAAAACTGAAAGAATCACTTTAAGTTTAGAAGTTTTAACTCTCCAGTTTCCAGTAGTTTCTGAGCTTCTTCCCTCAGTTTGTATTTCTGAATCTTACCTGAAGCTGTCATTGGCATCTGATCCACGATCTTCACGTATCTCGGTACCTTGAAATTCGCTATCTTTCCTTTGCAGAACTCAGCAATTTCCTGGGGATCTAAATTAACACCTTCCTTTGGAATCACACAAACCATCACAACCTCACCAAAGATCTTGTCAGGAAAACCTATCACAGAAACGTTCTGTATTTTTGGATGGGTGAATAGAAACTCCTCTATCTCTCTTGGGTATACATTAAATCCTCCTACAATTATCATATCTTTCTTTCTGCCTACTATACTTATGTATCCTTCCTCATCCATCACTGCCAGATCGCCCGAATAGAGCCATCCTTCTTCATCTATAACTTCTTTAGTTTTTTGGGGCATCTTATAATATCCTAACATTACGTTGTAGCCTTTGCACGCAAGTTCTCCTCTACTACCTGCAGGTACGCTTTTGTGTAGATCGTCAACTATCCTCACTTCAGTACCTGGTAAGGTTTTACCAACTGTTTTCACCCTCTTATCTATAGGGTCATCAAACCTTGTCATTGTTATTACAGGAGAAGCCTCTGTCAGCCCATACGCTATGCATACATTGCAGTGCATCTCCTCCATTACTCCCCTCATTATCTCTACTGGGCACGGCGCACCTGCCATTATTCCCGTTCTCAGAGAATCTATATTGTATCCATATTTTCTAAAAGCTTCCAGTTCTAGTACAAACATTGTAGGGACACCGTAAAGTATAGAGATTTTTTCTTTTTCAACGAGTTCCATGGCTTCTTTTCCCTTAAACATGAGCATTGGCACCATTGAAGCCCCGTAAATTATGCTTCCAAGGATACCCATTACACATCCAAAACAGTGAAAAAAGGGAACTGCTAATAAAAATCTGTCTCTTTCCGTAGTTTTCAGAACTCCAGCAACATCTCTTGCGTTTGTACCCATGTTATTGTGAGAAAGCATGGCTCCTTTTGGATTTCCTGTTGTTCCTGACGTATAGAGAATAAAGACGCAGTCTTCTGGTGTTAAACTTTTTTTTCTTTCTTCAAAATCTTTATCATTCTTCCAATCCTTACCTTTTTCGCATATTTCATAAAATCCGTGCATACCCTCTTCAGGATTTCCAAAAACAATTACACTTTCCAATTTTGGAATCTTTCCTCTCAATTCGTTCATCATTTTTATAAAATCTATACCGACAAAGGTATCGATCATTATCAAAGCTGTAGCTTCCGAGTTGTTCAGGATATACTCTACCTCGTGAGTTTTGTATCTTGTGTTCATCGGGACTACTACTCCTCCCGCTTTTGCTATGCCGAAGTAGGCAATTACCCATTCAGGATAATTGGGCATCCACAATCCTATCTTGTCTCCCTTTTTGATTCCGAGTTTTAAAAGCCCTGATGCAAACTCGTTTACCCTCTCATTTAACTCTCTGTACCTAATTCTCTTGTCTTCAAAGATTACCACTTCCTTTTCCGGGAATTTTTTGGCTGTCTCATCCAGAATTTCTCCCAGTGTCCGATTCACCGTTATCATTTGATCACCTTTAAGTAAAATCTCTCAAATAATATTTAAATGTATTCTCCCTTAGTAATGAATAACTTTTAAATACACAGACAAAGAAAAAAATAAGAATTGAACTTTTAAAAGGTGTAAAAAATGACAATGGCAAAAACGATTTTTGGAAAAAAAGTGGGGAAAAAAGTAGAAGTAAATGAGATTATAGAGGTTGAACCTGATATTCTAATGACTCATGAAAATACTGCTGCAATCTCTAAAAAATTCTATTCTATGGGTGTGAAAAAAGTCTGGAATCCTGAAAAGATAGTAATACCGGTAGATCACTGTGTCCCAGCTGCTAACGAAAAATATGCTGCAAATCACAAGATGATAAGGGAATTTGCAAAGGAACAGAACATAAAATATTTTTATGATATAAAAGAGGGAATATGTCACCAGGTATTGCCGGAAAGGGGACATATTTTACCAGGATACTTGATTCTTGGATCCGATTCCCATACTACCACGTATGGCGCTTTCGGCGCTTTTTCTGCAGGCATCGGCAGAAGTGAAGCAGCCTCAATAATGGCTACTGGAAAGTTATGGCTGAAAGTTCCTGAATCGATGAAGATCACAGTTAACGGGAAATTGGAGAAAGGTGTCTATGCAAAAGACATGATCCTCCATATAATAGGAGATATAAAGGCTGATGGTGCAAACTATATGTCTGTAGAGTTTTACGGCGACACGATAGAAAACCTCAGCATTGCTGGAAGGATGGTTTTATCAAATATGAGCGCAGAGATGGGAGCGAAGGCAGGAATAGTACAATGTGATAAAAAAACTGAAGGGTGGCTTAAACCAAGAGTTTCTGAAGAAATCAGGCCTGTTAAACCTATTGACAACGAGTATGAAATTACTCTGGAATACAACACAGAAGATATAACTCCAAAGGTAGCGTGTCCTCACACTGTAGATAACGTTAAAGATGTCAGCGAGATTGACGTAGAGATAGATCAGGCTTTAATAGGGACATGTACTAACGGCAGAACCGAAGATCTGAAGGAAGCTGTAAAAATTCTCAAGGGCAAAAAAGTATACAAAAATGTAAGACTATTAATATTACCAGCTTCGAGAGAAGTTTATTTAGAAGCATTGAAAGAAGGACTGCTCACTGAATTGGTGAAATCTGGAGCTATGATCCTGAATCCAAATTGCGGTCCGTGTCTCGGCGCTCATGAAGGTATTTTAGCGCCCGAAGAGGTGTGTATATCAACAGCAAATAGGAACTTTAAAGGAAGGATGGGGTGCAAGGAAGCCTTTGTCTATTTAGCTTCTCCTGCTACAGTGGCTGCTTCAGCTGTTACTGGAAAAATTACAGATCCTAGAGAGTTTTTATAATCTTTTCATTTTTCATGATTTACTTCTCTGTTTTCATGAGTAAGTTTTAAATATACCAAAATACAAATTGTATTATGACTCAGGAATTAATTATTGGAGGCATTGTTAGTGTAGCCTTTACTCGCAGGACAATGGGAATCATGTTTACTAGTATTTATGATATACTTGGAAAAAATGGAGCCGATGCTCTTTTATATAATGCAGGTCGTAACGTAGGAAGAGCTTTTGTGGAAAAAGAGAAAGAAATTACAAAATCTGAGAATATAGAATTACTCAATAAATGTATACAAATTGATATAGATGCAGGATTCGGGAAATTTGAATACAACGTAGATTTCAATAAATTTGAAGGTGAAGTAAAATTATACGATTCATTTTTAGCTAAAAGTTGGATAGAATTTACTAAAAAAAAGCAGGAATATCCAGTCTGCGCTTTCCTTGCAGGATATATTGCGGGGATAATAGAATCAACATTTAGAAAAAAGGTAGTGGTAGAAGAGAAAGAATGTATAGCTTTGGGAAACAAATTATGTCTCTTTGAAGTAAAAAAACATATTTTTGGTGATTGAATGAAAAAGGAACTCCTGGATAACATATTAAATGATCTTAAAAATGTTGTAAGTATAGAAGCTTCTGCAATAGTTACAAGGTCGGGATTGTTAATATCCGCAGATCTTCCACAGAACATGGGTGGAGAAACATTTGCTGCTATGTCTGCTACAATACTTGGAGCAGCAGAAACAGCAACACTGGAGATGAAAAAAGGAGTACCCGAAAGAGTAGTTATAACAACAGAAGAAGAGAAAATAATCACAGTGGGAGCTGGAGAAAAAGCTCTTTTGGTGTGTATAACATCAGATCCCAATCTAGAATTAGTTCTTGAAGAACTGGAGAAAGCGGCTGAAAAGGTGGAGAAGATTCTATGATATGAAAAAATTAGATGAGTGGTTCGATATCGTAACCTATGCGGTCCTCAAATCGATATGGACTCATTTCAGAAAAGGAGGATACGGAATAATCAGAACAATGGGGAAATATATATACGAACAACTTGAAGAAAAGGTAGACCTTGAAGTGGATGATCCGAAAGAAGCTGTCAGAAGAATGGTTAGTTATGCGAGAGAAGTAGGTTATATTTCAGACTTGGAAGTCGTTTGGAAAAAGGATTCTATTGAGTTGATATATACAGGTTCATCTGTTTTATCTTCAATAGATAAATTAATCGATGAAAAATGCAAGATTTTGCCATGCTTTTTTACAAGTGCAGTTATGGAAGCTTTAAGTAGACGAGGAATAAAGACAGAGATTTCAGAGTCTATAGTCATTTCTGAAGAAAAAATTGATAAGGACATATTGAGAGTTATCAAAATTTAAAAAGAAGGTGCCGGGGGCGGGGTTTGAACCCGCGACCTCTCGGTTTCTCAGCGCTCTTGATACACTTATGAGCCGAGCGCTCTTACCAGGCTAAGCAACCCCGGCCTATCGATCTAAAAGATTTTGCAGTATATTTAAACTTTATGTTCCATAACGTTCAGAAGATCTAAGAGAAGTTCAGGATCTCTTGTTTCAATAATCACTCTATCTCCAACATATTTTTTAGAGCTGCTAACCAAAAATATTACCTCCTCCATTTTGATCTCTCTCATAGATGTATCTATTTGCACCCAGTATTTCTCTTTTACTTCCTCCTTTTCTCTCGGGATTATAGTGTCTATGAACTCTATGTTTGGAGGAGTATGCCTCACTATCCGATCCACTATTTGGATAATCTCTTTGTTATACGAGACTACATTCGACCCTATGACGCCCAGTTCCAGTTCTTTACAATGTTTTTTAGCTTCTCTCAAAGTATCTGTTTTAATTTTCCCATTGAAGGCTACGAGTCTTAAAACCTTTGGTTTATATTTCAAGTTTTTAAGATCTTTCAAGAGTTGATCTTCGTTAGAAACAAAAACACTCAATTTTTCTATGCCTCTCACATCTTTTAAGATTTTCTGATCTATGCCAACATACACATCCAGTTTCTTAAGTTCTTCAAGATGTTTAAGCTCTTGACCGATGAAAACAAAAAGTCCTTCTATCTTTAACGGAGCCTCCATGGGCCTGAACTCCATAGATGCAACTATAAAAGTCCCGAATCTTGCCAAGATATTAAGATTCTCCGGAATTTTTTTCTTAAAAAAACCTACATCAAAAATAAAGATTCCGCTTTTTCTCTCCTTCGCTATTGCTTCATACATCTCCTCACTTCTCACCTCATGATACATCCCTGAGTCTGTGACCCTTCCTGTCATCAGTGTGATATAACAGGCTAAAGACCCTCCCGTAACATGAAGAATCTCATCTTCTGACGTGTTTTCCATTATCCAGTCTATCATTTTTTGCGTCTCATCTGGATCCATCTGCCATACGCCCTTTGGCCTTTCACCACTCATCCCTGCTATCATAGCTAAAAAAGGACTTTGAAAAAACATTCTCTGTTCTTGAGGAGCCCCTTCAGGATTCTGTCCTTGAGGGGATCTTTTAGGCATAAAACTTAGAGTTGGAGAAAGAACCATAATAAGAATTAAAAAGCTCACAAAAAGGATGTTAGCATATTTTTTTCCTATTTTTGAGAAAGCATAAGTTATCCCTATCCCGAAAACGACACAGTTTATTATGGGAGAGTGCATCGTATATCTCATGCCATACATATACATTATCGGTAGAAAACCTAAGAATGAAGCTAAAACTAGGGCATATCTTGCATCGGAGAATCTCTTTATCAATAGATAAAATCCAATGAAAAGAAAGACTATTGTTAAAGGATTGAAGTTTAAAAGGCTCAGAAAAAAGAATTTAGAAACATTGCTAGCAAAAATCCATTCTCTGTTTAAAAAAAGATGAATTAACCACGGAGAAAAAAGAATAAGACTAAGACCTAAAACTTTAACAAAAAAAACTCTGTATTCTTTTTTGAATAGCGCAAATAATGTTATGCATAGGATAAACACATAGGGGATTCCTAAATGTGAGTACAAAAATATTGCGAGCAGAGCCACGCTGATCCAGAATCTCTTTTTGTAAAAAAACAGCAAAAATAAGGGAAATATAGCTAAATCCAGTGCTGTAGGAGCTACGCTTCCTTCCCACCACCAGAACATTCTATTACTCGCTAAAACTGCAAGAGAAGCCAAAGCAACTTTAGAACCTAAGAGAGTTCTGACAAAATACCATAAGCATAACAATGCCACAGGGTACTGAACTAAAGAGAATAGCTTCCCTATGTTCCAGTAATCGATACCTGTTAAATCATGTATCCACCATATCATAACGTGAAGAAAGGGAGGATATAACTGAGGTCTTCCCAGCGGTGCGTACTCATAATGATCCCACAGAACAACACTGTCATAATCTGCAAACATCTTCCCCATCAAAAGATGATAAGGCGTATCCATCTCTGCCGTAGGCAGATTTTCCCAGTTTAAAACCATTAAAACACTCATTACTAAGATTATGGAAAGAGCTATCTTGTCATAATTATCCATATAAAATCATATAAAGAATCTTTTAAAAATCTTTACACTATATTTGTCATGTACTTGGGATCGCATTTGTCAATTGTTTCAAAAAATTTATTCTGTATTTCCTTAGTGATTTTATGTTCTTCTAATTCATAGTGGTCTATCTCTCTTATAGGTGTGATTTCAGCTGCAGTACCGGCAAAGAATATTTCATCGGAGATATAAAGCATTTCTCGGGGTATCCTTTCTTCTTTAACAGGGTATCCCATTTTTTTAGCTATTTTTATTACAAAATCTCTTGTAATACCTCGCAAAATAGTGTTATAAATAGGCGGCGTGTAAAAAACTCCCTCTTTGATTAAGAATATATTCTCTGCGCTTCCTTCTGCGACATAGCCATCAATATCCAGCATTACAGCTTCATCATACCCATCTAGGATCGCTTCCATTTTCGCCAGTTGGGAATTTAAATAATTTCCTCCAGCCTTGGCAAGAAAAGGGAACGTGTTAGGAGCCATTCTGTTCCATGAAGAAGTTTTTACTTTTATACCCTTTTCTAAGGCTTCATCTCCCAAGTAACTTCCCCACTCCCACACTGCTATCATTATATGCACAGGAGCATTCAACGGATTAACACCCATCTCCCCATATCCCCGAAATACCAAGGGTCTTATATAACAGCTTTTTAATCCGTTTTTCCTGACAGTATCCAAAATTGCTTCTTTTATCTCCTCTCCCGTATAATTTAATTCCATTCTGTAAATTTTGCATGATTCAAAAAGTCTTTTCACATGTTCCTCAAGCCTGAAAACTGCAGAACCTTTCTTGGTATTGTAGCATCTTATCCCTTCAAAAATACTTGCTCCATAATGCAGAGCATACGTCATCACATGAACCTTTGCATCATCCCATTTTACGAACTTCCCATTCATCCATATCTTTTCTGATTTTTTCATACATGGTTTTTATATCGTATAAATAAAAAGATTTGCTCAAATCATCATAACAAATTGTACAGCTATTCAGGAATTAAAATAACCAAAAATCATAATAAGAACAAAATCAAGTACATTTTATGAAAAAAATTTTTAAAGCGAAAAAATTTATTGGAATTGTTTTGATGGCCACGCTTTCCTTGGGATGCGTGAGTATACCTCCTCAAACTACAACGACACAATTACCGAGTACTACACCAGTTCACACTACAATACCACCAATTACTACACCTATACCCCCCAGCAAGCCTACAGAGAACAACGTAAAAATCATTTTCCTGCACCACAGCACTGGCGGCTGTATCTACGACGGAGGAGTAGAAGAATGGTTTGAAAACTATAACAATGTAAAAGGAGTTAACTATCAGATATATGAAAGGGATTATCCTGCTAACGGTTATCCCTGGCAAAATTATCCCTATGACTACTGGAATATCTGGGTTAATCACGGAGGAGATACACCATATAG
>Ga0209986_10002800_pt1 | contig 15649 bp, 12 predicted proteins | sample BlataG_FD_183168 | JGI IMG/M metagenome (GOLD analysis project Ga0209986, IMG submission 183168) | Deep subsurface microbial communities from Black Sea to uncover new lineages of life (NeLLi) - Black_00105 metaG (SPAdes) (version 2) | ecosystem: Environmental > Aquatic > Marine > Oceanic >...
CCTTTATGCACATTGGAGAACTATAATTTCAGTCTTTTCTATCGTTCTCTCCTTTGGCATTGCTGTTTCTGTGGGATTAATATTTGGGATTTACCCGGCCTATATTGCCTCCAACTTAAGGCCGATTGAAGCCCTGAGCTATGAATAAGCCTGACAGATGAAGGTCATCTCATTTATTGAAAATCTTAAGCTCATCGATAAGATCGTCCGTCACCTCAAGCTCATCTTCTGAGCCGAGCGTCTTCCTCCACCCCATGTTGCCCAGCAAGAGCTCCTTATGGCTGCTGATGAGCTGCGGCTCCTTGAGTTTGCCAAACATTTAAAAGACAGGGGGGGACAGAAATACGTTTCCCTTTTTTAATTTCTTAAGCAATTCCTTTTTAAAATCAGGGTGGGCTTTGAGTCCCAAGTTCTCTGCCTTTTTAAGATGCTCCCAGGATTTCTCGTAGTTTTTCTGGTGGTAAAAGATTACTGCCAGATTGTTGTGGGCTTGAGCATGAGTGGAATCAATCTCAATCACTTTCTTATAATGAAGTGCTGATTCGGCTAAAATATTTCTTTTAAAGAGCACATTTGCCAGGTTTAAATGGGCCTCAAGATAATCATGCTTCAACCTTATGGCTTTTCGGTGTGCTTCCAGGGCCTCCTTAGTCCTTTCTTCTCTATCAAATAAAATCTCAAGAATATTGTGAGGTTCGGGAAGATTGGGATCGAGAGCTATGGCCTTGTGGCAGGCCATTTCGGCTTCACTGATCATCTCTTTTTTAAGATAGGCATGGCCCAAATTGGCATGAGCAACCGCATTTTCAGGGTCAATTGCAAGTGCATTTTGACATTCTTTGATGGCTTCTTCTATCATTCCCTTTTTTAGATAAGCTGACGCCAAATTGGAATGGGCCTTTAAATAGTTGGGTTTGTGTTGAATCGCTTTTTTAAACTCACTAATTGATCTGTCAGCAAGTCCTTTTAATAAATAAGCACGGCCCAAATTGTAATGTGCTTCGGAGTATTCAGGATTTATCTCAAGTGCCTTCAGGTATTCCTCAATTGCCTGATCTGTCTCTTTCTTAATCATACAGACGGTTCCTAAATTATTGTGAGCTCCTGAAAGGTTGGGATTGATATCGAGTGCCATCCGGGAGTAATCTTCTGCCTCTGCATATTTCTCTTTTAAAATAAGAGCCGCCCCGAGAGTGGAAAGGGCTTCAGCCAATCTGGGATAAATATCCAGCGCCTTCTGACAATTTTCAATGGCTTGATCAATCACTCCCTTTTGGAGAAAGGCATAACCTAAATTAGAATAAGCCTTTCCGTAAAAGGGGTTTAGTTTAATGGCCTTTTTGTATTCCTTTATGCCTTCATCGAACATTCCTTTATTCATCCAGGCAATCCCTAAATTATAGTGAACCTCTGGAAGACCTGGCTGAAGCTGGATGACTTTCTGGTAATGCTCAATAGCCAAATCAATCTGCCCTTTTCTTCGATAAGCAATGCCTAAATGATGATAGCTATCAACTAAGTCAGGATTGATCTCAATGGCCTGAAGGCATTCTTTGATCATAGAATCGTAATCTTCCTTTTCCAGGTGAATTGATGCCAACAAGACGTTAATTTCAGCTTCCTCTCGATGTAAGCGTTTTCTCTGTTCACAAATCGATATGACTTCATCAAGTTTGCTTTTGGGCAGAGGGAAAACATAGGGATTAAAATTCCGGTATTTATTCAAGAGAATAATCTGGGTTGTGAACGCATCAAATTTTTTACCATGTTTCTCTTTATCCATAATCGAGCCCTTCTCATCAATATCAATAGCTCCAAACAGGTGGCAGAGTTCATGCGTCAACATTTTGATCATCAATGAATCTGATTTCATCTTCCTTAGCAGCACATACGCTCTTAAATAAGAGGCGGCACCAATCAGATCATATTTTAAATCGAATTGAGAGGTGAAACCTACAACAGCATCACACTCTCCTTGAGGGATTTTTCTCCTTAAGTCATTCAATAAATCAAACGTTGAGTTTTGGGAGTTATCTGAGATCCAGGATTTAAAACTCTTTATTTCGAACCTTATGCCAAAGGATTCCTCAAAAACCTTAGATGAAGCTGCGACCAAACGCTTGATCTCTAAACGCCAATTCTTGTTACTTCTAAATTCCTCATCTGCTGCTACTCTGAGGTTGACGGTTCGAGAAAGCTGCGTTTGAGAGAAGCCAACTTGAAAAATAAAAAACAGAAAGGACAGGAGAAGGAACACTCTTAGAAAAGACTTGGAAAAAGGTTGAAAAGATGCAGTTTTTTTGTAGTGCGATGTTAAAGTAAAACTACAGATGCCTGAATTTTTAGCCATAGGCGGATTCACTGACCATCTATGCTAAGTTAAGGTTAAAAATCCTTTTCCCAAGAAGGATTCAGTCCATTTAACTTAGGCAATCTTCTCCACAATGAGAAGAAAGTCCACCTTATGAAACCAAAAAAACTGACAGTAACGTTAGGGATTATTGCTTTGACTTCGCCCTCCAAACTATTCAAGAACTGTTCTAACTTACCCTGATCCTTTTATTTCAGAGTTGGGAGTTGCCATTTTTCAATATTCGTTTGTTTTATTGTATTCTATATCAGTTATTTCAAGTTTCAACCAGGTCCAATCACTACTTTCTAATTTCCAAGTGGCTTCCAATTTTACGGGAATATTGATACCATTCATAATCCTACTTTCACTGGCAGTTATTATCCACTCTTTAAGTTTGGCATCATCTTCACTTCCCATATACCTTTGAGCACTGTACTTGATGAAATTTCCTTTTTCATCAAAGTAAAATACACCTGATCCTGTAGTCCCTTTGTATGACATTGATGCTTTTGCCGAAAAATCGTCAATCTTTTCCCAAGTTATATATGGGCTAAGTGCCGCAGAAGGAAACCAAACAATCTCACCTAAGTATCTTTGAATTGTTCCTACATTTATTTTTTCATTGTCGCTACTATTCACTACGGGAATTAGTGAGAGGATTTTCATCAGCATCTCGCCTTTACCTTCTATGAACTTATCTCTACCAGCGATATCTATAAATGGCATCATTTGCATATCGACTTTCCAAATAAAAGCCGGCTTATCAATTGTAAAATATTGTTCTGCATAAGCATCAGTCCATTTTTTCTGTTCAAGTTTCATTTTCATTAGAGCTTTTTGCTTTAACCGAACAGCATATATTCTTTCTTTGCCAATGAAGCCTGAATTCGTTATCCACTTCTGAACAGGCGCTGGTAGGTGAGTAATCATTTCGGTAGTTATAATATATTGGTCTTTGATTGTATCCTGAGAAAACATTTCCTCAATTTCTCGAATTACATTTCGATCAAAATTGAACTCTGCAAAGGCGACAATTGAAATTAAAAGAATTATGACGTTTGGAATGGTGCCGAATTTTGCATCATGCCAAAAAGTAATAACAAGTGCTTGTGAAACCAAGATTCCTATGATTGCAGTGAGCCACCAAAATTCATTTTTTATTAAATATTGAATTAATGCGGCAATGAATAATAGAAATGTTAAAAACCAAATTAGTCCCAAGGATTTTGAAATTGGTTGAGTCAGTTCTTTTATCGCACCAAAATTAAAAGCCTTAACAAAACCCATCAAATGGATTAGTGCGTGAAGTCCTATAATTATTATAAAAATTATCCTTGTCATCTTACACTTACTTTAGGATTGCACACAACTCATGATATGCGAATTTGACCTCATTCAATGGGTATAACATATATTAGACTGCCGATATGTATGAACAAATGCGGCCTAACCTGATATTACTAATACAATCTGAAAAAATCCACGTCTTTTTTGAGAATAATTGGGAAGATCAAACGTTAGCAGGTCAAGCTGTCTTTGTCATATTGGTAACAGACTTTACCTTTGCAGTAACATGGAAAACACCTCTCTGGAGAAGAATTCAGCTATCAGACTCTCATTAAAGCGGGGGATTTTATGGAACTGCCCTTCTTTATCTTCTCCTTCCTCTGTGAGTAGAAAGTGCAGGTGGGGATGAAGATTGATTCTGGAGCCGAATAATCATCTGAAGAGAAATTTTGACATATAACGCTTGACATTTAACGCAAAGCGTTATATTTTTGATATGTGATTAGATCCTTCAAGTGTAAAGAGACTGAAAAAATATTCAAGAGAAGCTACTTAAAGAAATATCCAGTTGATATGCAAAGAGTCGCATTGAGAAAACTCAGAATGTTAAATAGAGCCGAAGATTTAAATGATCTGAGAGTGCCTCCTGGAAAGCGTCTTGAGGCACTGAAAGGGAAGAGAAAAGGACAGCACAGTATTAGAATAAATGATCAATGGCGAATATGCTTTTTATGGCAGGATAAGAATGTGTTTGATGTTGAAATCACAGATTATCATTAGGAGAGAATCCATGAGTACGAAAAAAATGCTTCCGCTACATCCGGGGGAAATCCTCCTTGAGGAATTTTTGAAGCCGATGGGATTGAGCCAAAACAGATTGGCTTTGGATATCCGTGTGCCTGCCCGAAGGATAAATGAGATTGTTCAAGGAAAACGCAGAATTACGGCCGATACAGCTTTACGCCTTGCCAAGTATTTCAAGATGTCTCCTCAGTTCTGGTTGGGTTTACAGATAGATTTTGATTTGGATGTAGCTGAGGATAAACTGGCCGATCGTTTAGACAAAGAAATCCAAGTTTACAGTCCGGCGTAATAGTTTGACTCTCACCTGGCGTTTCGACTCAGCCACTCTCTCCCTCACATCCTCGACCTCAACAACACTATGGTCAGCATTCTTCCAGATGGAAAGGTAGTTTGCATTATCTGGTTGTTTTTTCCAAAATAAAACGTTTTTTGCCCGAAAGGATTGACAGAAAAAACACAGTAATATAATTAAACATTGAATCCCAAAGATCCCCCTTAAGCTGATTCCTGCCATACATATATATTAATCCAATGAGTGGAGGGCAAAATGAAAACAGCTAGCATCCTGGGGCTTCTCCTTTTCCTTCCATTGACCAGGAGATTTTCAGTGTGATAGGCTTATTCCAGCATATCAGTGGGTGAAAATTGTGAAGTTATCACACGACAGAGAAAACGAATTTCCTATGTTTTGAAAAATCTAATAGAATGTCAGATAAAAACAAAGAGGAGGTAGAAATAATGAATCAATCCTGTAAAAAGTGCGTGCAATTTATCTTAATTTTTTGTTTTTGTTATTTTTTGGTTTCTATTGGCTCAGGAACAGGAGCTTTCCTGCAGGAAGAAAAAGTATCGGAACCGGGAAAGTACAAAGGATATTCCAAACCGATTTATGATGAGTGGGTGCGGCTGTCTCAGTATGTCACAGTCCGCGATGGGACCAGGCTTGCTGTGGATATCTGCCGTCCTGCAAAAAACGGAATACCGGTCAGCGAGCCTTTGCCTCTTATCTGGACTCATTCCCGTTACCACCGCGCCCATTATACAGAGGAAGGGAAGATCCGCTCAGTGGTCGATTCCCAGGGGATGCAGAGAATACTAAAACACGGATATATCATTGCAGCCGTGGATGTCAGGGGTGGTGGTGCTTCTTTCGGAATCCGCAGAGGAATTTTTACTCCTGAAGAAGCCCAGGACAGTTATGATATAAACGAATGGTTTGCAAAACAGCCCTGGTGCGATGGAAATATCGGGATGTTTGGAGGCTCATACCTTGGAATAACCCAGTACATTGCAGCCGGAATGGGATCGCCGCACCTCAAGGCTATTGTTCCTGAGGTTGCCATGTTTGACTTGTACTCTTTTTCCCATCCTGGTGGCGTGTACCAGGATGATTTTATCAGGGATTGGAGCGGGCTTGTCAAACAACTGGACATAGACACTCCCACTCCACCTGTAGATGAAGACCCCCAGTCAGTTTTGGCAAAAGAAGCCATCGAACTGCATAAAGCCAATGTTTTTCCCTATGAATATACATCTCCGAGCACATACCGGGATACTATGTTTCCCGGCAAACATATCAAGCCAAGTCTGGAATGGAGCCCCAATTTTTATTTGAAGGGAATCAATACAAAAGGTTCGCATGTCGCTGTTTACACTGTTGGAGGCTGGTATGACATATACCCAAGAGATGCTCTGGCATGGTTCAACAATCTTAAAAATCCTCAGAAGGTCATCATCCTGCCCGGGTCTCATAGCGGAACCGGGGACGGCTGGAAAAAGACAACCCGATCTCTTATAGGATTTGATTTTAAGTTTGACCTCATTGCAGAACACCTGCGCTGGTATGATTACTGGTTGAAGGGTATAGATAACGGCATTATGGATGAACAGCCAATATCTTATTTTATAATGGGTGCACCTGAAGACAATGCCTGGAGGACAGCGAGAAAGTGGCCCCTTCCAGAAGTAGAAAAGACGCACTTTTATTTCCACGGAGGGCCTTCGGGAAGCGTCAATTCAACAAACGACGGTCTTCTGAAGAAAATATCAGCGGAGAACACTTCCGGAGGAGATACTTATCAAGTGGATTACACAACCACGAGCGGGAAAACGACCCGCTGGACCGATGGGCGCGGTATGGGTTTTGAGTACGGTGACATGTCGGTCAATGATAAAAAAGCCCTGACTTATACTACGGCGCCTCTTGAAGAAGATTCGGAGGTTACCGGGCATCCTGTTGTTTCCCTCTGGGTCAGCTCGACAGCCAGAGATGGTGATTTTTTTGTCTACCTGGAAGAAGTGGACACTGAGGAGTACTCTCACTACATCACAGAAGGAGTTTTACGAGCTTCCCATCGCAAGCTCTCCGAACCGCCCTTTAAATATGCGGGACTTCCATATCATCGCAGCTTTGAGGAAGACATCGAGTTTATGCCTGAAGGTGAACCTGTTCAACTTATTTTTGACCTCCATCCTACATCCAATATCTTTAACGCCAGAAACCGCATCCGGATTACTGTGAGCTGTGCTGATCAGAATAATTTTGAAACTCCTGAGCTGTCGCCGCCACCGACAATCACCATGCACCGGAACAGCACCTATGCCTCTTATGTAACTCTGCCTGTGATTTCTTCTGAAGCAATAGCCGCTCCGGAGCTGGGAAACCTGCTAATTATTATAGTCATAGTGATTGTACTAACCGTGGCTGTTGTTTCCTTTTCCTGGTATGTGAAGTCGAAAACAAAGAAATAAGTGAGCTGCTTCTTCCAGCTGCATCTCGAAAAATAATTACGGGCTATTTCAATTATTGTAGTCTTAAAGAAATTTCATCCGTTAATGCAGTTAAATATTACATTATGCGACATTTTTATCTTTCTTCTGAGGGAAATTAAAGAAAGACATTAATATTAACATTTCACACCGTTGGAGTAGGTGCTAATTTTGTTTTTTAACTATAATGTCTTGCTCACTGCCCTGGCTTTTAAAAGTCGACAAGTCAGTGCCGTATAAAAAGGAAAATGCAATTAAATACTACAAGCTGGCAGTAGAGCTGAATCCCGGTGATACCGAATATGCTAAAAGAGTTCTAATAAACTCGAAGGACAAACTGCGTGAACTAGGAGTAGAAAAATAAGATTGATCTCCAAAATTCTTGAGAAGGAAATACAGCTTTCCGTTCATCCATATAAATCATTTCCTCTCATTCATATCGTAATGAGTCTATTGGATTGGCCAGAGCTGTCTTCGCAGCTTGATAACTCACGGTGCCCATAGCAATCGCGAATGCAATCATGGCAGATAGAATAAAAACACCAATGCTTATATCGATTCTGTATGCGAACTCGCTAAGCCAACGTCGCATTATCCAGTAAGCAACGGGCCATGCCACAATATTGGCAACGAGTACCCATTTGATAAATTCCTTGCTAAGAAGCAGGATAATCCCGGAGACCGAAGCGCCAAGCACTTTACGGATGCCGATCTCCTTGGTCTTCTGTTCGGCCGTATGCGCGGCCAGACCGAAGAGACCCAGACAGGAGATAAAGATTGCAAACGCCCCGAATATCTGGAAAAGTTGCCCTAGCTGTTTTTCCGTCCGGTATTGGTCTTCGAAGGCTTTATCGAGGAACTGAAAATAGAACGGGTACTCGGGTGAAAAACGTTCAAAGGTTTGCTTTATTCTGCCCATCGCGCCTTGTATATTCTGAGGATCGATCCTGACGAACACATACTGATGAAACGGCCTGTAGATGCGGAATAAAAACGGCCGTATGGCATTATGAATCGACTCGCTGTGAAAATCCTTGACGACGCCAATCACACGTACATAACGAGCAGGTTCCGGAAATTCAGGATGATTAAAATAGATCTGCTTATCCAGAGGGGATTCTGTGCCGATAACCTTCTTCAATGATTCGTTGATAACACACGCCTCTGTAGCATCAGAGGCAATCTCTCTTGAAAAAGGCCTTCCTTCGACAAGTTCCATGTTGAATGTCCTGAAGAAATCAAAGTCAACAACTGTGTATTTCACTACAAATTGAGCGTCATCCTGCCGTCCTTCCCAGTCGATAGAGACACCCTGGCCGACATTCATCGGGCGCTGGGCAGCTGCCGTAACCTGGATAACACCCAGCTCCTCCTCCAATTCACTCTTAAACGCATCAAACCGGTTGTTCAAATCTGGATTGTTCCACACTGTGACAATGTGATGCCGATCGAGCCCCAAATCTCTCTCCCGGATGAATCGAAGTTGCTTCGCTACGATCAAAGTCGCGATGATAAGGCCGATGGAGATGGAAAACTGGAAGACGACGAGGATTCTGCGGAATTGAAATGGACCCGCAGTAAAATCTGTCTTACCCTTCAACACCTTCTCCGGCTGGTAAGCCGATAAACGAAATGCAGGATAGCAACCTGCAAATAAACCTGTCAGCGGCACGACGATGAAAATTAAGAAAGTCAAATAATTTCCAGCACCGTCCATAAAGCTCAGCTGCTTACCCGTAAACACATTGAAAGCGGGCAATACCGTTTGGACTAAGAGCACAGCCAGTCCAAGGGCCAAATAGCTCAGTAGGAGCGACTCTCCCAAAAACTGTCTGACGAGTTGAGAGCGATGAGCTCCTGTTACTTTACGAAGCCCAACTTCTTTGGCCCGCCTTGCCGACCGGGCCGTGCTGAGATTCATGAAGTTAATACAGGCGATTACCAGGATAAATATGGCTATAATCGAAAAAATAGTAACCTGTCTGACAAGGCCCGTCCGACCGAATGCATAAAGATGGACCTTCGTCACTGGCTGGAGAACAGGCCTATAATCCGGATCATAATCGAGGTGCTCTTCATATATGCCGGCAATCTTCTCTTCTACATCTTCTTCATTTGCTCCTGACTCGAGCAACACATAAGATGGTGCAACCCATTCTTCCCATCGACCGATGCGATCCTCACCCAGATACTCTACCCGGGCAACCATATTGAACTGAAGGTGTGAATTGGATGGGATATTTTGGATAACTCCGGTTACCGTAAAATCAGTATTGTGACTGGCTACATGCAAGATCTTTCCTATGGGATCTTCCTCACCGAAATAACGACGAGCTGTTTCCTCAGTGATGACGATGGAATTTAGGTCAGCCAATGCTATTTCGGCGTTTCCTTTAACGAAGGGGAATGTAAACATCGTAAAAAAAGTGGGATCCGTCAGATAAAAGCTATACTCATCGAATTTCTTATCCTGATGCTTAACCAGCGAGCGATGCCATGGCCAGACGCGACAGGACGCTTCGATTTCAGGATATTTTCGCTCGAGTTCCGGACCAAGGGCATACGAGACAGATCTTCCAAAAGTTCCGTTATCATTCGCATTCAGGATCCGGAACATGCGATCCTTTTTAACATGAAACTGATCGTAACTCATCTCATGTCGTGCCCATAATGAAATGAGTATAAAGCACGCCAACCCCAGGGACAGGCCAGCTAAATTAATAAAAGAATAGACCTTTTGCTTTCTGAAGGTTCGCAGCGCCATCTTGATATAATTCATGAACATAGCAGCCCTCCCAGTTTAATCATCATCATGTCTCATAAGCAATGTATTAACTTCTAATATGCAAAAAATATGCCATATTATCTCATGGGGTTTTTAATGCATGTAAAACATTATTTGTTCATTTTTGAACAACTTATATCCGTATTCGAACAATAATACATATTTCCCATATCAACTTCATGAAAGAGAATATTCTGAATTTTGTCGATCTATTCATTTTGATATTTGTGTTTGGAAATGTCAGCAGGTGGAAATTGAGATGAAGCGTGAGGGATTAATTATTCTACTTCACTTTTTAGGATATTATAAAATCTGACTTTTGCGGATCTTTCGATCCAGGGGTGGTGGCCGCAGTTCTCTAACAGGATGAACCGGAAGTCTTTTAGGGTGCTGGAAAGGGGGCGTTTGATTCCTTCGGAAAGATGGGGATCATAGTTGCCATGGATTGCGACTACCGGGCATTGGATTTTCTTTCCGAACTCTAAAAGTTTTCCACTGCTTCTCAGCTTCCTGGCTTGTTCCCATACATTCTGGTATATATCGTGCTGGCATTCTAGCCTTTCGCCCTTGTGAGGCAGGGGGTCATATGAGTCGGCCTTGGAGATCAACTTTCCAAGCCGGGCCATAGGCGTGTTTTTATCCCCAATTGCGGAGTCGTTCAAGGTTTTTATCAGTGAAAGGGCTTCTGCTTTTTCTTCTTTACTGAGCCTGCTTAACCGGGTTTCCATAATGTTCAGGGCGTATTTTTCTTGGTATGGCCCGCTCCCGATGAGTATGAGCTTTTTTACGAATGCAGGGTACTGAGCGGCAAAAATAAAACTGAGCCAGGCACCCCATGACCAACCAATCAATGTGACAGGAAGATACCCGTTCTTTTTTAAAACGTCCTTTAGCTCCCCTATTTGCCCTTCAATTGTTGTTGCTGTTTGAAGTGGCTCTAGAACGCCGCTAACAGAGGAAAGCTCTCGCGCAACAGGCGCCATTTCTCCGGGCGCGCCCGGCCCACCGTGGATAACCGCTACCTTGAAAGGCGCCTCCCCATATTTTCTAAGGTTTTTCATATTCGTGGTTATTCTAACTCCTTTTATTTTAAAAATAAAAGGGGTAGCGACTGTCAATCCGGGCATGAATGTTTTGACACCTCAGAAATAGGGGGCAGTCCTCAATTTCCAATTATTTCCATACTCCTATAAATAACCTGCGTTAAAAACGAACGATAGAAGCATAACGAGGATTTTTTATTCTCTGGTTGTTTGAACAGCTTTCATTTTAACGTCCATTTTTTTCTCCTTTGCTTTAAAGAATTGAATCGAATTCAAGGGTTCTATACCTTTCTTATAATAGGATCATTTGTTTACTACGGTAGTGATACCATTATTTAGAATTGGAACAATCTGGATTAAAAGGGTAAATTGCAAAGCCCTTTCATCGTGATTAGGACTTTGGTGGGAATTGACTTCGCATTTAGCCTGATAACTCTTGATAGTCTCGCAGCGGGCCTCATTAGCTACATTTAGTATCGAAGCGTATGATGAGGCAATCAGGTTGAACCCTACAAACGACACAAAAAAAGACACGAAAAGAATTAATAATTTTTTTCTTATGCTCATTTTAATCACCTTTTTAGAATATATTTTTTCATTTCATTAGTGTTCATTAGAGTAGTTACTATCATTTTTTCGAAAAAAATTATGGCAATTTTCCCATGATTTTTTGATAAATTTTATTCAATTCATCCAAGGGAACCTTATCAAACGTTCTAAACAACTGACTGAGGAATATTTCATGTTTTATATAATCTTCAGCAACATGGATTATGCCGGGATTTTTGGTCATTGCGACCCTTGCTCCATCAGAAGGAAAAGTACAGCCCACAAGAGCTTGTTTAGAGTCAATGCTCAATGAAATATCCCTGCAGGAAGAGCAGGGCTGTCCCTGGTGAGGATACAGATTTTTCAGTTTGAAAACCTGCTTTCCACAGGAGACACCAAAGACTGAGACTTGTCTTTTTTCAGCCTCGGACAATGCGCTTTCGAAATGAAGGATATCGCTGTCGAAGCTGACTAAATATATATGGCTCTTAGCTTGAGAAATGACATGATTTATTGTTTCAAATATTCGATCTTGTCCTGAAATGGTCCAGATGCCTTGAGTATTTGCTGGTTTTTTAAGCTGCGGCAGAACTTTCTTGAGAAAATCTATGTTCCGACTGCTTTCCTTTTCTTTCTTTTCTAATAATGATTCAAGGCTTACGGGTATTAAGAGGGTTGTATCCCCTTCTTGAGAGAGAACCAATCCTTTCGCCATAAGCTTCTCGATCGTTTCATATATACGAGAACGAGGGACACCGGAAATCTTGCTGAGCTTGTAGCCTGTCAGGGGGGATTCTAAGAGGAGAGCAAAGTAGGCTTTTGCCTCATAGGTCGAGAGCCCCAGATTTTCAATGGCCCTAACAATTTCTTTTTTTTCCATCTTAGTAACTACCGAAGTGTATACTAATGCTTTTCTCTCCATGTGTCAAGATTTTTTTTAAGATTTTTATAAAAAGTCCCGAAATTAATTATTTCACGACGTTTCTGTTTCGCCCCCTTATCCCCGAATACATGCAAAGAGTAAGTGACCCTCTGATATGAAATACTGAATAAAGCGTTGAATCCGGTTGACTCATTCCTGATTAAGTATTATTCTATGGGCAAATATGGCAAGGGAAGCATTCATCATGGAGAAGACAGAAACTTTAAAGGATGGTACAAAAGTAACCATAAGAAACCTTACTGTCGAAGACCTTGACAGGCTTATGAGCTTTTACCGGTCGCTCCCGGAAGAAGACATAAAGTACCTGAGGGTTGATGTTACAAACAGAAATATCGTCAAGCAGAGGATCGAATTTGCTGAAGCGGGAGACATCTTCCGCATCATAGCACTCAAAGGAGACAGCATTATCGCTGATGGGGCACTTGAGCTAACCACCGAGGAGTGGCGCAGGCATCAGGGAGAGCTGAGAGTAATCGTTGCTGAAGAGTTCAGGCGCAAAGGAGTAGGTATGATCATCATGAGAGAACTCTACTTCTTAGCGATAGAGAAGAAAGTAGAGAAGGTAGTCGCCAAGATGATGAAACCTCAGATTGCGGCCAGGACTATTTGCATGACGCTGGGATTCCATGAAGAACTTCTTATCCCTGACTATGTGAAAGACCAAACGGGTAAATTTCAGGACCTGATCATCATGACCTGCGACATCCAGGAGTTATGGAAGGAGCTTGATCAATTCTACATGGACTCGGATTGGGAGCGCTGCAGGTAGGCTCATTTTTCAGTAAGCTGATAGCAACTAACGGGGCTAATAATTAGACGGTAAAATTACACTTTTTTGTCCATAAAATAACTTCTACACTAACCCCCCTGAAGCATGAATCAGCAAGAGATTAGCGGCTCTATGATATGCGATTCTAATCCAACGCTTTCTTCTTAAGATATTGTTTAATAAATAGCATGTTGCTGTCCTTTCTTTAACGGCAGACAGACGTTTATCGACAACGTCAGAAGAGGGGCAAAGCTTAAGAAATGTCGCAAAGTTAATTATTTCGGGAAATTCTTACTGGGAGTTATAAAATTCGAGAAAAACGCCAAAATTTATAACTGCAAGTTATAAAATTCAGCTTCCAGGCTGAAAATCCTGTCTTATTTGATGGTTTTAAACAGCGGCTCTGGCTAGCCCTATAGCTCATAGCCCATCTTCCAAACTCAGCTTTCATGCCGAACGCCATCTCCGCCTCTTGTCCTCCTGCCGGAATTCTTGAGGTTGGCCGAAAAATGGGGCAAGAATTTCTGAAACTAGCTTTAAAAGGTTCTCTTTACTGAATGGTGGGTGGAGTCTATTTTGTTGCTGACTGTTTTGCTGTTTTTGTTGCTTTGGCTCTATTTTTTTGGCAAATGATCTTGCCATTTTGATTATGATATTATTATTTCAGGACATCAGAGGGTGGAAATCGTGGAAAATTGTGAGGGATTTGTGGCGAGCACAAAAAGGAAATTCCTGTCCCTTAAAAGGAAAGAGTATTAAGGATGATTTGACAAATATGAATAATAAATATATAATTTGATTACATTTGATAATTAAAGATAATATATATTAGTTAATGATGATAAAAGATTATATATTGACTAATCATGCAAAGTTAAGAATGAAAGAAAGAAATATTTCAGAAAAAGAACTTGAGAGAGTTCTAGAATCTCCAGACATTTCATATCCTGGCAGGCATGGAGAAACTAATGTTGCCAAGGAAGTTGAAAAAGGAAAGAACGTTCGAGTTACCAGAGAACGCCGTAAAGCCCCTTGCTTTAGTAATGGGGATATAAGGCGCTTGCCGCAGAGTAGTAGCAGTTAGTAGGTGTATTATGTAACAGAATGGTATATAATAAAAAACGTGGAATTAAAATCAAATGGAAATATCATCTATTCCTGCAAATATCACCTTGTATGGTGTCCAAAATACAGACGTAAGGTTTTGGTCGATGAGGTAGAGACCAGATTAAGGGGAATAATCATCGAACAGGCCCGAAGGCAGGATGCCGAAGTAATCGAAATGGAAATCATGCCGGATCATGTTCATCTACTTGTTGAAGTTGATCCCAAGTATGGTATCCATAGGTTCATAAAGAATGTTAAAGGGGCCTCCTCGCATATATTAAGGAAAGAATTCAAGCACCTGACAACAAAGCTTCCCACACTTTGGACAAACTCATATCTTGTCTTAACGGTTGGAGGTGCACCACTTAAAGTAATCAAACAGTACATAGAAAGCCAGAAGACATCTCAAAGGCAATGATAATCTCAAAGAGCTTCAAATATCAACTTCGATTGACTCAGAAGCAAGTATCCCTCTGCAGTCAGACAGCAGGATCATGTCGTTATGTATGGAATAGGGGCTTGGCCATAAAGAAGGAACTTTGGGAAATGAAAAAAGAAAGTATATCCCGCTTTGATTTAGATAATCTTCTGACAGAGTGGAAGAAAGAACACGACTGGCTATTCATTCCTCCTTCCCAATCCCTCCAGCAGGTGAACAAAGACTTAGGTCAAGCATTTAAGAACTTCTTCCAAGGAAGAGGCTATCCTAAGTTCAAGAAGAAAGGAATTCATGATTCATTCAGACTCCCCCAGGGAATAACCTTAATGAGCCAACTATCCAAAAAGGTTGGCCAAGCTAAACTCCCCAAACTCGGCATAGTGCGCTTCACCAAAACAAGAGAGCTTGAAGGTAAAATTAAACATGTAACCGTATCTAAAACATGTGGAAAGTGGTATATAGCTTTTAACTGTGAGGTAGGTATTTCCCAACCCAAAGAGATACCACAATCCCAGATAGGAATAGACAGAGGAATAAAGACATTTGCCCAATGCTCGGATGGGCAAGCTGTACAAGGAGTCTCCCCTTTAAAAAAGAACCTAAAAAGATTAGCCAAACTTCAAAGACAACTCTGCAAAAAGAACAAGTTTTCCTCAAATTGGAGAAAGGCAAAACAAAAAATAGAAAAACTCCATTATCATATTGCCAATGTTCGCAAAGACTTTCTGCATAAAACTTCCACACAATTAGCCAAAAGCCACAGCCTCATTGTTATGGAAGGGCTAAAAACCAAAGCCATGG